>CENL01037920.1_pt1 | contig 301341 bp, 206 predicted proteins | sample 530221 | NCBI WGS metagenome assembly CENL01 (sample SAMEA2619791, study PRJEB7988) | marine metagenome | isolation source: saline water (ENVO:00002010), including
CTGATGATTTCATGACGGCTCCTTTAAAATAATGAGGAAAGCCATGCGCGCCCGGCACTGCCCGACCAGCTTCATTCCCGTCCTGCTCAGTCTCACCGCAGTCTGTCTGCTGATGTCCAGCGGAGCACACTCAGCATTCGCCGTCGAAGCGAAAAAGCCGCGCCCCACCCTGGCCGACACAATCCAGCAGCAGGACCGGATCCCCCGCGAACAGTTTTACGGCGAAGTCAAGCTGATGCATGCCCCGAACCCGATGGACGTCCAGTTTTCGGAAGATGGATCGGTCCTGTTCTCCCAGGCGGAAACGATTCGCCTCTGGCGGAGCGACACAGGCGCCTACCTGGGCAGCATCGCCGGTCCCGCCCGCTTCCACATGTTCGCACAGCTCAATCACTCCCAATGGCTGGTGACCGTGGATGATATCGAGGTAGACGATCAGCAAGGCTTGTTCTATAGTATGCCCCAGCTCATCCCCTGCCTGAGAGTCTGGGATGTCCACACGGGAAAATGCCTGGCTGTCCGCCGCCTGCCGATTCCCATCAACGTGGAACGACTCTGGATTAATTCGATCGCCACATCAGCCGATTCAACGTGGGTGCTGTTTGAATCTCGTTTCGTCAAAGCAAAAGCAGAGCAGGAACCGCAGAGTTTTCTGGGTGGTTCCTCTGCTGACTACTGTTTTCTGGCAGGTTTCCAGGGCCCCAACCTGACTCCCACCTGCCATCTGGAATTCGACAATTTGTCCAAATACCGATCCCTGAACTATAACGCGCACAACGGGAAACTGCTGATCTGTGGAGAGACCGAATTAGCCTGCTTCGACCCGGACAGTCAGAAAATCATCTGGACGTCCAGCGGCTACCAACAGGATCTGAAACATGATGAAATCAAGGGCATCATCAATCTGGAGCAGCCGTTTCAAATGGAATTGACAGAGTCCGGAAAGAAGAGAACCTTCACCCCCTTCATCGTCCAGTTTGAATTGAATTCGCATTACAAAGTTCCTCCCCAGGAGGTGGACTATTCCAAACTGACCCTGCTCAAATGGGGACTGATTGACCCCTCCACTGGCAAGTTACTCCATCATGATTTAGTGATGAGAGAGACGGGCCCGGGTAACTACAAAGCTCCCAAAGCTGAAAATCTCAAATTCCCAGGATCCAAGGATGCCAAGAAGTTATATGCCTGGATCTACGACAAACAGGAACATGCAATCAAGGCCGTTGATCTGGTCGAAGCCTGGAGGGTAGCTTCCAAACCTGTACGGGACCGCACATTCACCATCAGAAAAGCACGCATTGCTGCACTGGGAGAGAAATGGAACCTGGAACGCGACGACCTGCGAAATGAAGCCGAGGTGCAAACCTGGAACAGCACTTCCGGGCGGATGTGCATCGTTACCGGCTTTACCCCGGAAATTAACCTGTATGATCTCTCGACCGGAAACACGATCGCTCAGCCGTCAGGGACAGTCAACGCCCTCTCCAGATTCACCTCCGGAAAACTGGCTGCCTCTCTGGACTGGAACGATGTCTCCGTGTTCGACTTGAAAGCAAAGGGATCACTCCAGCGGACATTCAATACCAAAGTGCTCCGGAACTCCTGTGTCGCACTCTCAGTAGATGCGTCCCAATTACTCGTGGGAGAGAATTCCGGGAATGCGGGCGTCTGGGATCTCTCCCGCCGCAGCAAAGTCTTTGCCCTGGAAGGGGGCACGGAAAAGCTGCTCCGGATAGCAGGTAACACAACCCGCAACAGTCTCGCCGCCCTCGATCAGGACGGTACACTCTGGCGCTGGCAGACTCCGAAAGCCCCCGCAAAGCCGGGTGAAATGCAACTGCTCCGCGCGCACTCACAGGAAAAACCAAAGCGACCGGAAGGATATTATAGTAAGGAATTTGATTATCGCATTCCCCACTCGTTATGCGACCTCTCTGCCAATACCGCACTCTACCTGGCTTTCCGGGCATACTCAATCGCAGAGGAAAATAACTTTGGTGAACTCAACCTTGGTCTTCCCGGCACCAATCTCATCGCAAGAGTCTCTGATGGTCCGGGACGATTATTCTCTTTTGAACCCAAACACGGTGCTGTCATGGAACTGCGCGCGGGACAACCGCAGAAACAGATCACTCCGCCCGTCTATCACCAAAGCCAGCTGATGCAGATCAGATGCACTGCCGACGGTCGCTTTGCCATGCTCGTATTTGATACCGGACAGATTCTGATTCTGAATCTCGAGGCGGGAACCCTGGAGGCGATCATCCCCACCGGCCTGTCAGAAATCATGGACGTCAACTACCACCCGCAGCAGCAGACGCTCCTGGTCGCCTGCTATCGGGGCACCATCACGGCCTGGAACTCCGATACGTTCCTGCGGACAGGCCTGCTGCAACTGAACGACGCCCGGCTGGAACACCTGGCATCCCAGCCAGCGAAAGACGGCTTCGACCTGGTTCTGGGCACCTGGGACACCGGCCTCATCGTCAAACAGAGTGTCTTTAAGAAAAAAGAGCAGATACCAACACGCTTTCCGGCACTCCCGTTTCCCGTAAAACTTCCCGGGGAATGAAATCATTCAGAAGGCGTGTCTCAAAAATCCTGTATTTTCCAGAATCATCCAGAAGGTCAATTCGAAATTGAAATATCAGTTTCGCCGCATATCTTTGCTTTGCCATGATCGTATTTCTCAGCATGAGACAGATTAATCAGGAACGCCTTTCATCACTCTGCTTCCACCTGACAGAGCCAATACACTTTAATACACAAATCACTTACATCATAGAATAATCCGGGGGTCCCTTTACTCTGGTGGTCGGCTTCGATGTATTCGCCTGCAGGCAAGGCGATTTTCGGAGGCCCCAGCTGGTAACACCGGAAAATGAGAAGAATGAGACAGAAACCCTGATCCTTTCGACTCCCGGAACGCTTATAATGATCGTAGAAGTGATCGCGTCTGATGCACCGCTTCCCGCGTAAAGTCGAATGGCGGAAGTGGAACATCGACTGACTGTTTTTCTGATCTCAATGGGGAGCGCATCATTGAACATGAATCGAACTGCCATGATCTGCATGCTGTTGTTGAGCTGGTTGAGCGCGAACGTCTCTGCAGACGAGCTCCGTAACGCAGTCCGGCATGACAACGTTGACCTTGTCAGAAAGCTTGTCGAAGCCGGCGCGAATATCAATGAGACCTACGAAAATGAATTTACGCTGATTTATTTTGCCAGAGATCCCCGTATCGCTGAGATCCTGGTCAAACATGGTGCCAGACTGAATGAACGTAATGAATTGACTGGTCAGACTCCACTGGAAGCTGCTGCGGCTGAATACCAGTTTCGTCCTGAGGAACGCAAACGCTGGAAGCAGATCATTCAGCTATATCGAAAAGCGGGTGCCAGTTACACACTGGAGACTGCGATTTATTTAAACGATATTGCCTTTATTAAAGAGGCTTTGAAAAAAGATGATACCTGGGTCAATCAACCTGGAGCGGGCCGGTCCCTGCCGCTACGACTGGCGGCAGAAACAGGACATGCGGAAATCTGCAAATTACTGCTGGAACACAAGGCAGATCCTGACAAATTTGAAGAAGGTAACGGGTACCCCATCATGGTAAATGCGGTACCACATCCCGAGGTTGTAAAACTGTTGATCAAACACGGAGCGAATCTGAAACGTCGGATTAGCTGGATTGGTGGTGGATCCGGGTACTGGATTATCAATGATGAAAGCACGGCACTGCACCATGCGATTGGTTCTGAAAATCCTGAATCCGTGAAGCTGCTGCTTCAGGCAGGGCTGGACCCCAGTGCTGCCGATATTTCTGGCCAGACTCCCCTGCATGTAGCAATACATTGTGAGCATTTTCTTTCGAACGGTAACCGCAACGAGAAGGTGACTCAGACGTATCTTAAAATCATCAATACTTTACTTGATCATGATGCTTCATTGAGATTGACCACGAATGCGGGAAAAACGCCTATGGAACTGGCGGAAGAACTCAAGAGTCCCCAATCAATTCGAGACGCGTTAGAAAAAAAAGCGAAAGAGTGGTCTGATGCGCTCGACCGCGAGTGGTACAAAGATGAGACACAGGAACCAGACCCCAGACAGCCGAAAAAATAAGCCGGGCGGGAAAAGAGAGAAGAGATAAAGGGGTCAGGGCTCTTATTACTTTTTGACTCACTGTACGGTCATCATTCAAAGTCTTCCAAAACAAGCAGGCTTACTCCGAAGCCACGATTTCCGCTGCCAGCATCCTCAGTAATTCGAGCATTCGGTTTTCATTCGCTTCCTTGCTTCCCAGATCAGGTCCGTTCATGGGCATATAACGAACGAATTGCGCTAACTCCTCTGGATAGTCGAACGAGGAGTAGACATCTTCGATTGCTTCGAGCTTATCGGGAACATCAGCTTCGCTTATGAACGCCGCCAAGATCAATGCCCATTTCAGTGAGTGTTCATTACTATGCTCCAGAGAGCCTACCACACGGTCGATCATAGGCTTCAACTCATCTGTTTCTCTCGCAGACGCAATTGCAAGGACATCATTGTTGTCACAACCCGATTCCGAAAGAATGTGGCACGCATGATCGATCACAGCTTGCCCATCGACCAATTGATTGTCGTATGCATACTTCAAGTCTGACCAGTCGACTGGTTCCCGTAATCGAGTCAAGAACTTGCTGGGCACTTTGAGCATTTCAATACATCCTCTCATCGTGGCAGATTACGGATTGGAAAGTTGGGGATGCCGGTAATTGCGCCACCTTCGATGAATCGTTGGTGGGGGGGAGTATAAGGGGGCAGGACTTTTAAAATAAAGATTGCCTTTCCTTAAGAGTCCTGACCCCTTTTGCCTTATCTCACCTTCATAATTATTCTGCTCTACCGCTTCCATTTATGGCTAAAATGTGACGTAAAGACCCTTTTGGGAATGAGAGACTCGCTGTAAAAGCATAATTGCCTCATTCACTTCTTCCGAGGGATGTTCCTGTGCGAGTCGCTGGAGAAAAATAAGACTCTCAGACACCTGACCAGCGTTCTGGAAATAGGCCCCCATCTTGCCGGGATCAAATGGGTTACGAGCATCTCCAACGATTATCCCCAAAATCGGTGAAATTCTCTGGTTGTCAGGCAGGACTTCCTGAATTGACTGCCAGGCCGAGCCAAGCCCGATGTCATTGGTGGGATCGTAGTATTTCGTTAGTGCAAAATCTCCGTACTGGTGGGGATCCTCTGACTCAATAGTTTCCTCCCAATCGTTATCCAGCCCCTCTCCTTCGTAGGGATCGGTGAGCGAACCGAGGTTCTGTTGAATAAATAAAATCAAAGAACTGCACTCACCTGTGGTAAGACCATCTCGAAGCAGAGGTAATAGCTCCTGCTCAAATTTCTGGTAGTCAAAGATGAATGCCTTATGTTCCATCATGATAGTCTTCTCTGGAAAAGAGACACTTTAATTCCATCCCCAACGGGAGCGTAGAATATTAATGCCCCTGCTCTTTCGGGTCGGCTTGCGTTTGCTCCTTCATCTTTTCAAACATTGGTGCTACTCGTTCCTTCTGAATGTCGAGGATTCGTTCGCGGTCTTCAGGCAGCAGGTAGCCGGACTGTTCGTAGGTCTGGCATCGGGCGGAGAGTTGCTGGAGATACGTTTTCAGGGTGCCGTAGCGTTCTTCGAGTGAGGGGCGGGGGTCACCCTTTTGTTCGCGTTCTGATTTCGTCAGAGGGAATGGAATCATCGAGCCGGAGAGGCTGTAAAGCTGGTTGGCGGCGGGGCCGTTTTCGTCGCGTAACCGCCAGCTGGTATAAGTGGCTACCGGAACCGCAACTTCGGGAGCCGACAGGCAGCCCAGTTCGTTACCGTCAGGACCGGAACGGGGAACGAGGACCCGGTAATCGCCGCGCGGCAGAGGGGGCTGAAGATCGATGATGCGTTCGGTCTGCCAGCGGGGACCGAAATCGAGATAAGCGGGTTGCTGAATGACCGCCGGGTAGCGGATGCCGGGAATGGGGGGAAAGCCGGTGGCGTTCTGTGTCCAGCTGACGAGCGTCCCCTCGCTGATCTTCGGATACACACTGGCAGGCGGCGCGGTCCCGTCTTTGGCCCACTGGTCGAGTGCAAGCAGCAGGGCACGCAGGAACGGTTTGTAGTCGGCAGGATTGGGAGCCGTCTGGCCATCCCCCTTCTCGGTCGTATAGCGGCTCGGACCATGCTGCGTTCCACCGATAATATAGATCCGCACATTCTCAGGCAGCGCGACATCGGTCGTGCCAAGGGGATCGGTATGCGTGAGCGAACCGCTGCGGTTCCAGTACTCCGAAGAAGATTGCGTGTGCATCACCAGGGGGGCGGTGCCGCTGGCTGCGGCGCGGGTCAGAATACCTTCCGTTTGCCCCGACAGCGGGTCGGTCTGTGTGGAATAGGAAAAGGGGAAACGATCGGGCGGGTAATCGTGATGATCGTGCTGCCCGGCATGCCGTGTGGGCTGGGCGAAGCGATGATTGAACGATCCCATGCCGGAGCCGGAGACGTGGGGGATGACTCCTTCAAAGACCTGCCGACCGGCTTCGTCTTCATTGAAGCCCCAGTACAGCATCTCGCGCAGGAAACGCCCGCTTTGTGAAACGCCGAAGGAGTGGGCCCGCTGGATCACCGGTTTGCCGGCGACGAGCAACGGATTACCGGCGCCGGTCCCCTGCTTCAAAGCCGAGACCAGATCGCGGACCGCGGTGAAACCGGTGCCCATCACAGTGGGATCCTGCGCTTCGTAAATCAGCTCGTAGATCTCCAGCTTCTTCAGCCCGGCGGGATATTCCAGTTCGACTTTCGGCAGTTGCGCGGGAGAACCCCCTTCGACTTCCGTGACATGCAGTTTCCACTCCGCACGGGGAATTGGCACACGGGGATGACCGGCCCGCAGCCGATGCGTCAGTGTCGCCTGTTCCAGTCCTTTGGCTGTGGGTCGATAGGAACCATGGTTGGCCCAGTTGACGACGGTGCGCGTCGTATCTTTCGTGGGCACGATTTCACAACGGACTTTGCCGGTGATGGGTTGCTCAATGGTCGGGGGAACGAGGCTCAGGCGGCTGCTCCCCGGCAGCAGTTCGCCGTCCCAGCCACTGGAAACGTAAGTAAAGCCGTGCTTCATCAGGAACCCGTCGCCCGCCTGTGACATTGTTTTCGGATCGTTGCCCCCCGAGGCGAAGTTGATCATCCGCAGTGCGGTCAGGTTGCCGCGGTTATTGACATCGTAGAGCAGCGCCCCGTTCCCTTTGCTCAAATCTTTCGGTGCCAGGATGAGCAGATCTGCAGAGAGTTCCACGCGGTCCTGTTGATTGCGCGGCGCGAGTTTCAGATCGACGACGTTTTGGTTCTGAGGCAGATCGGGATCGAGTTCATAATAGACGCGGCCCTTAATCCGTTCGTATTCCCCGACGGTGCCGAATTTATGACCATCGGCAAAGGGTTCACGGTCAGTGATCTCAAAGCGGGTGAGCTCCGCACACAGAGGAGCCGCGAGGAGCGTGTAGACCAGAGCGACGTTAAAGATCTGCAGGAGACGATTCATGAAATTCTCAGCTGTTAAACACGTTGAAGACTCGTAAGACAAAACAGACCGCCGCGTAAAACGAAACGACGACGCCCTGCACGGCTGTTTTCGAGTATATCGTGTTCACAACCCCCGAGGTAGCGTTGATCGTTCAAATAAACAAAAGCGGCAGCGACCGTCTTGGAAGAGTTAAAGGAGGTCAGGACTTTTATTTCAAGGGTCCTGCCCCGCTTATAGTTTCCCCCCATTCACCGCCCCGCATCAATACAATACAGGTTGTCGACCGTGCGGATGAAGATATTGCCGTCAGCGATGGCGGGGGTGCCCCAGGCTTGCTGGTCGAGTTTGTTGACGGCGACCACGTTCAATTCGTCACCGGCGGCGATGACATGGGTGTTGCCGTTGGAATCCAGCGCGAAGAGGTGTTTGCCGTCGGTCCAGGGGGATGCCCAGAACGCGCGGGCTCCCGGGACGCGGCTTTCGTAGACCAGACGCCCCGTTTCCATATCGACACAACGAATGATGCCTCGGCGGCGTTCGAAGAAATACAGGTTGCCATCTAAATAAGTAGGCGAGGCCATTTGAATGCCGGAACCGTCCATCCGCCACTCCACGAACGTCCCCTTTCTGATGTCACCCGGCAGAGAAATATCGCCCGCGCCACCCGGTTTGACAGAGTAGAGCCGTCCGCCTCCGTCATCATCGCCGCCACGATTGCGGAGTTCGTTCCCGATGAACAGTCGATCGCCGACGGCAACAGGGGTCGCCGACGAACGCCCTTTATTCATATCCAGCGTCCAGAGTAACTTTCCGGTCGCCGGATGATAGGAGCGGTAGACCGTGCCCCCCACGATCAGTTCATTCCGCAGTGAATTCTTCCAGATCATGGGGCTGCTGTATTGCGACTTTTCATCGCGGTTGACCTTCCAGATTTCATTTCCGGTTTTCGTATCCAAAGCCACGAGGAACGACTGCTCCTGGTTATCCACCTGAATGAACAGCCGATCTTCGAACAGCACCGGTGAGCTCGACGTCCCCCAGCCGGCCCGCATCTCATACACGCCCAGATCTTTCTGCCACAACACGTCCCCTTTCAGGTCGAGACAATAAACGCCGTTCATGCCGAAGTACGCGTAAATGCGCTTCCCGTCTCTGACCGGCGTTTCCGTAGCATAGGTGTTGGTGTTGTGCCGCTTCAACGGCGGCTTACCTTCTTTCACGGTCTTCTTCCAGATCGTCTCGCCACTGGCAGCATCCAGACAGACAATCTGGTATTGATACAGCATGTTGACCAGATCGTTACGATCGCGGCCGTAGCCACCTCTGTTGGATTCCGGCTTGGCGACGTTTTTCTTTGCGGGAATGGCAGGCACTGCAGCCGTCAGATAAATGCGATTGTCCCAGACAATCGGCTGCGACCAGCCTTCGCCTTCAAGAGGCTTCTTCCAGCGAATATTGGTTTGTTCTCCAGCCTCATCCGACCAGTTGACGGGCAACGGCGTGGCAGAGACGGCATTGGAATTCGCGCCTCGGAACTGAGGATAGTTTTCCGCCAGGCAGGTTTGCCCTACAGCCAGCACGACGAACAGCACGGTAAGTTGAGAAGTAAAATGCATAAAACTCTTCCTGACATCCATAACACACGATGAATCATTGAGAACCATACGAAAAAAAATCTGACTCACTAATTGATAGTGTAAAGGCTGCGAACAAGAATGAAACAGCAATTCTGCCTGAGAGAAAACAGGAGCAGCAGGTCTGTTTCCAGATAGTGTTGATTTAAGTGGTCTGAAAGTGATTCTGAGGACGAGATCATTTCCCACCAAAAGATCGACCGTGTCCGATGGTGTCCTGTTACTCATGTCTTCAAAATCATTGACCGCAGAGCAGCCCCATTAGCCGCAGGGCCTTAGCCCCGGTTGACATCTTTGCCAAGCACCGTTCGAACTAAGAAACCCAACCTGACAGAAATCATCTGGATGTTGCGGGACTGGTTATTTCCAATTCGCATAAAATAAGAGTGGCAGAGCACCGCCCAGAATTCCCCCCGCCAGCATGCCACCGGGAATGGTGAAATAGAGCAACGCCCAGACTGTCGGCACGGCACCGTCTCCCATGAAGAAGCAGAAATAGAGGAGACCCAAAAACCCCACGATGGCACCCATGACAACGCCAATGCCTGCTTTAATGATGGCTGAGATGATGGTGAAACCCCATGAAATGGCTGTGGTAAACTGGTCGTCAATTCCGTTCTGGATTTGATTTACTTTTGACATGCGGGCACATCGGGGTTAAGTCGGATCAAGCTGGGATGTTTCTCTTCGCATACAATGATCAAGCGTAGAAACGAACCGGGTAGCACGCGTTGAATGAAAAAATACCGGATGGAATAGAAAAAATGGGGGCAGAACTTATTCCCTTCTCCCATTCCTGCCTATTTCTGAAGCGGTATTAATACTGAACCTAAAACCATATCTATCGCCCTTCTCTCCCCAACTTTAAGATATTTTGATCAAATTAAGAATTTATCGGTAAGTAGCCTCTTTTCTGTACGATTTATTAGATAACCGGAGTGCTAAACTCCTGTCTTACATATACAGATAGTTAACTAGATTTATTATTAAACGGCTCGTTGAGTGCCGCTGCGATTGTTCATTCTGCCCTGCTGGAAACAGCAGCCGCTGCAGAACGAAGTCAGCCAGCCACCTGTGTCGCTATCAGGTTTCATTCTGCATTCTTGCAGTACCTGCTGGCGGATTCGATCAGGTGGGGGTGCCCTGTGTTGTGATCGCCCGGGAACCATTCCATCAGCCGCTTTGAGCTTTGATGATTATTTCAGATTGATACCGCACTGGTAACGCACATTTCCGGAGCACTTCATCAGCACGGCAGATGAAACAGTTCCTCTTTTTTTACCCATTCTGAGCACAGATTGAGCACTTGGGTTGTGCTTGTTAACCTCTATTTTAAAGGAACGTGTACTTATTATGAGAATGACTCAACGGAACGAGAAACGCGGCTTTACTTTGATCGAACTTTTAGTTGTGATCGCCATTATTGCCATCCTCATTGCATTACTTCTTCCCGCCGTTCAGCAGGCTCGCGAAGCAGCACGTCGCAGTACATGCAAGAACAACCTGAAACAGATCGGCCTGGCGCTGCATAACTACCATGATACACACCGTGTCTTCCCGATGATGTACCAGGGCCTTTCCAGCGGTGCCCCCAATATCGGCGCCACCAACGGGCTGGGCATCGCCTGGGGAACCTATATTCTCCCCTTCATGGATCAGGCCAACTTATACAACAGTATTTCCACACGCATGTTCGGTGCCACCGGCAACGGTGCCGGCGTGCACTGGCTGGACGACACCACTGCCACCGTGGGCACAACCACCCTGGCAAAAACCATTCTGCCCGCTTTTATCTGTCCTTCTGACCCGATGGGCGGTATCAACTCCGACCGCGGTTCCTACGGGAAATCCAATTACCTGGCAGTTGTGGGAACCGACTGGGACGGCGACGGCCCTATCACCGGGGGTGCAACGACCACCTACAAAGGTGCGTTCTACGGAAACTCTCGAAACAGTCTCCGTGATTTTACCGACGGTGCCAGCAACTCGTTTCTCGCCGGAGAACGGACCACCCAGGGAGCCGCCAATGGTGGTATCTGGATCGGTGCCCGCGGAACCCGTTCTGACAATGGTCTGAGAACGTCCGCGAACGGCAACTTCCTGATCAACAATGCAGGCGCGACCGATGGTGCCGCCAGCAGTGCACACGTCGGCGGTTGCCACTTCCTGTTCGGTGATGGACGCATCAGCTTTCTGAGTGAAAACATCAGCTCGGAAACCTATGAGTACCTGGGGCTGATCAACGATGGCAAAGTCATCGGCGAATATTAAACAATAGCAAATCCGGTTCGTCGAACCTGGTTCCAGCAAATGACAAACGGCTGTTCGTAAAGAGCAGCCGTTTTTTTTTGCGAATAAAAAAAGTGCGTCAGCCTTTTACAGACTGACGCACCTGAAGAATCTGATCCGGTTAAAATTCGGCCGTCACATTTCGGCTTCCATTTCCATCAGCGGTTCAGTAATCGCATGGAGCGGCTGACGTTTTTTGCCACGTTTTTTTGCCACCTGTCGTTTAAGGGTATGCGCGGCCCGCTTGATGGCGTGCGTAATCGCTGTGGAAATCCGCTCCTGGGTATCTTGAACAATCACGGGCGCACCCGATTGTGTATGGACGACGATTCGACACCGTTTACTGATCCCGCCTCGCGGGCCGTTGATGTCCGTTAGATAAATGCTGACAGTGCGAATCCAGTTATCAATCCGCTCGATTGCCTGGTCCCACTGAGTTTCGACAAATTCTTTCGTTTGAGCGCTGCAGTCAGTCTGCAGTGCGACACATTCGAAGTCATAGTTTCGCATCTAACTCTCCTCTGTGAAAAAAAAGTCACTCGGATACTAGAGCATGTCGTAATTCACCATGACGTCTCTCAATAGATTTTTTCGGTCCGAAGGGACAGGGAGACGTGACAGTAATTCCGGACACAGTCTGAGTCCATTTTATCTAACGCGGATTGGCAGACAATAAGATAATTAGAAATAACCCTCGTTGGGAATATTCTTATAATTTTCTGTTCACTCCCCCTATAAACCGGTTTACTGGTCAGTCGAAATCAGCGGTCGCTGCTGTTTCTGCTGTTCAGAGAAGACTCTGACCATCAGATCAAATTCCGCTGATTCGTGTTCCTGAAAAGCACGATAGAAGTCTCTAAACAGATCAACTTGTCTGGTATAGGCCTCTTCATCCATTTGCGGATAGAGCATCGCTTCGGCATTCTCTGCGATTGAACAGATTTGCAGATACAGTTCCTCATGCTGAGCATGCAGCCGCTGAGCTTCGGCTGAGAGCAGCGGATCGGAACTCACCGGTTTTTCAAAATATCCAAACGCATTTTCCAGCGCAAAATGCATGGCAACCTGATCGCGCAGATCGCTGATGAGTCTACTGAACCATTCCGGTCGGAACACATCGGGACTATTCACCAGCCAGCAGGCACGCAGATTATCCAGCAGTCCATACAGCCGGAGATTGTCATCCTTGATCTCCTGCAGAAAGGCAGCATTGATCGTCAGTTTTGGGTTGACGCTGATCATGATCTTGTTTCTTCCCTTTGCTTGAAATGAGCTTCGAATACCCTCTGTTCTTTACCAACCTGAATCCAGAGATGAACCGGGCAGGTCGTGCTACTGCTCTTCCCTGCAAACATTTGTCGCACGATGCTTAACAGACTTTGCAAGGCGTAATAGGAGGGGGTTCTGCCTCGCACACATAACCGCTCCCCATCCAGTTCGAGCTTCAGTTCGTGGAACAGCATTTTCTGATTCGTGGATACAATTCGAGAAATGAAATACTTGAAAAATTCCGTATGCGGATTCAAATTGATCTTCGACATGAGTACGTTGCCCCTCTATGAGCTGATCTCGATTCCCTGGATGCTGTCCTCACTGTCAACCGGGGTTGACGGTTTTCGCTTAAGACAGGCAACTCGTGTTGACAGTCTGTTTGATAGCGACCTGAAGATTCCGTCGCCATTCTGCTATAAATTGCATAATGCGTTTCCAGCAGTCTAATCAGGCTTGCGACAACAGGACCCTCTGCCGCGAATGGTGAGCGGTTCACCTGACTGGATTCGCAAACCATGTGCCGAACAGAGTTATCAACCAGGGAAACTGATCTTTTCACCAGGACAGACATCGCATGTGGCACCACGCAGCGCTGCTTCAAAATCTGACTGGCGGCCGAGCCACGCGGAAGTGGCACACCGATTGCATCACAATCTCTCAGCCTCAACCTCGATTCGCTGCAGCTTCCTGCGAATTTACAGAGGAGTAAGATGCTGCAGGACTCGGGGGGACAGGCGATACGCACTTCAGCGGGGATACCAGAATCAATCGCTTTAGAAAGGACCCCAGCAATGACACACAAGCCTCACTTCTCGTTCAGGCCAGATCAGCATCGTGAACCAGTCGTCAACCTCATGACCAGCCGGGAATTCCTGCTGGGACAATTCATTCTCATGCTGGTGACACTCATCGCTATTTTATTGCGATATCTGAACTGAAACACATTCCGATCAGTCTGCAGTTCGGAAAATGATCTGACTGCAGACTGACTTACTTTTTTCCTGCTGAATTCTATCAGTTACGATGTGGAACAGCGTATAATAACAATTATGAAAACGACTCTTCCCACCGATGATGTGTTCAATAACGATTGCTTTCGTGCCATTGCCAATTGTACGTATGACTGGGAAAGCTGGCATACCAGTGCTGGTCGGCTGTTATGGGTGAATGCTGCAGTGGAACGGATGACCGGCTACTCCCCGGAAGAATGTCTGGCCATGAACGATTACCCGCTGCCGATGGTCGCCCCGGAAGATCGGGATAAGATTTCACAGGTTCTGCAGCAGGCGCAGGCAGATCAAATCGGAAACGATGTCGAGTTCCGCGCTATCCACCGGAAAGGGCATGAGCTCTGGATGGCTGTCTCCTGGCAGCCGATGTTTCACGGAAACGGAAAACATCTAGGCTTTCGAACCAGCATCCGCGATATTACCGAACGTAACCAGTTACGCGAGCAGTTAAAGTTGCACGCTGCGCACCTCGAACAGCTGGTTCAGGAACGGACCGCACAAATCACCCAACTGGAAATGAACCGCCGCAAAATGGAAAAGCTGGCGGCACTGGGACAGCTGGCTGCCGGAGTCGCACACGAAGTCAATAATCCGCTGGCAGGAATTCGGAATGCATTCGCCCTGTTCAAAGCAGATGTACCGGCTGAACACGAACACTTCGAACTGCTGGAATTGATTGACCGGGAGATAGAAAGAATCAGCTCCATCACCCATCTGATGTATCAGCTCTATCGCCCGAGTGCTCAATGCGCCACCTCTTTCCTGATCGACAATATAATAGAGGATGTCATCCGACTGCTGGAACCTGCCGCAGGCAAGGCACAGGTACGGGTCGAACAGGAAGCCGAGACCGGCGACATCCAGGTCACATTGCCTGAAGGAGAAGTTAAACAGATCCTGCTGAATCTGATTCAAAATGCGATCCAGGCATCAGCACCCGGCGGCACCGTTTCCATTCGGGTCCGCACCCATGGTAAAACAGTCAAGGTACAGGTAGCAGACCACGGATCCGGTATCACGGAAGAGAATCTGCCCCGCATTTTCGATCCATTTTTCAGTACCAAAACCAGTACGCCCCGCCAGGGAATGGGGCTCGGACTCTCAGTTTCGCGAAGTCTGATCGAAGCCATGGGCGGGAGTATTGACGTGATGAGCGCCCCTGGATCCGGGACCTGCTTCACTGCCAGTTTCCCCAATTTATCCAGCAATCCTGAAACACATTCAACAATAGCAGCATTCTGATGACCAACAGCCCCCAGCACCGAATTTTGATCGCCGATGATGAGCCACTCTATTTAAGAACGACGGGCGAACTCCTGCGCAAATCCGGTTATGATTGCGTCTGCGTTCCCAATGCACAACAGGCACTCGAAGCGCTGCAGACTCAGCCTTTCGATCTGATTCTCTCCGATTTGAATATGCCGGGCAATTTCAAACTCGAATTACTTCGTGCCGGACGCAGCAACTGGTCTCACATCCCCCTGATCGTGGTGACCGGGGTTCCCTCGATCCCCTCTGCCATTGAAAGTATCCGACTGGGGATTACAGACTATCTGCTGAAACCCGTCAAATTTGAAGATTTACTCAGCAGTGTCCGCCGGGCCATTTCCAGTACGGCGAAGACACCCCCTCCCGCTACAACGGAAGATCGTGAACCGTTCAACCTGTCAGACCGATACCCGGAGATTATCGGCCGCAGTGCTCCTGTCATGGAATTACTGGAAATCATCGATCGCCTGGCTGAAAGTGATGCCAACGTTCTCATCACGGGGGAAAGTGGAACCGGTAAAGAAGTGGTAGCCCGCGCCATTCATCAGCACAGCCATCGAAAGAAACACAACTTCCAGGTGATTGACTGCACGGCGATTCCCGAGTCTCTGTTCGAGTCTGTTTTGTACGGCCATGTCAAAGGATCGTTTACCGGAGCAGTGAAAGACCAGGCCGGCCTGCTTAGCCTCTGCCATCAGGGAACCGCATTTTTTGACGAGTTGGGTGAGTTACCACTGACCTCGCAGGCTAAACTCCTGCGGGCCATCCAGGAATCAAAGTTTACTCCCGTCGGAAAGAACTCGCAGATCGAAGTCGATACCCGCTTCATCAGCGCCACCAATCGTGACCTGGAAACCGAAGTCAAAGAAGGTCGATTTCGACAGGACCTGTTCTATCGGCTGGGAGTGATTCACATCGAACTCCCCCCGCTGCGTGACCGCGGAACTGATATTCTGCAGCTGGCAGAGCATTTTCTCCCCGAACTCAAGCCTGTGAAGTCCCCGGTCAATGGATTCTCTGCTGAAACACTGGAATGCTTTCAGCAGTATCGCTGGCCGGGAAACATTCGTGAGCTGCGAAATGTCATTGAACGTGCAGCCACCCTGTCACGTACTGAATGCATTGAACTGAACGACCTGCCGGAACAACTCAGGCGACAGGAGACAAACGGGGAAGCTTCCTCTCTCGATTTGCAGAATGCCTCACGAAATGAAGCTGTCGAAACCGCCGAGCACTCCTACCTCGCCTCCCTGCTGGAAAAATATGCCGGTAATATTTCTCAGGCAGCCCAGCAGGCCGGCCTCTCGCGTCAGGGAATGCATAAGCTGTTAAAAAAACATGGACTGTCTGCCAACGACTACCGCAACTGACAACCCCGGTTTCCAATGACTGTCAACGGCAGTTCACGCAGTCGTCTCAATACGCTGAATATTTCACAGCCATAACTGCAGAGCGACCTCTCACAGGTTCAGTTTATGCAGGATATTTTCCTGTCTCTCCAGTATTCCATCGACTTTTGAAAGACTGGTCTGCTTTTTGCAATGAAACAGGTCAGTCAATACAGACAGGTTCGGTGAATCCTCGCTCACACCAGAGCGTTTTACTTTGAACCATAGTCTCTGTCACCCTATTTTTCTCGGCCAAATGGTCCCGGAGACGTACAGTCAAACTGGAAACAGTCTAAAACACGCCCCTTAGACGATTCATGATATCAGAGGAGACCAGCGATGCATCAGCAGAAGATCTTCATCACCAAAACGGATTACCAGCGGTTGCAGAATCTGCTGCTCAGCGATTTCACACAGGCGATCGGCAACAAACCCTATCTGAGTGGACTTCACGCCGAACTTGCGGTGGCACACATCGTCGAGTCTGAAGAGATCCCCGCCGATATTGTTACCATGAATTCCACCGTGCGTCTGCGGGATCTGGAAACTGATGAACTGGAAACTTACACACTCGTGTATCCCCAGGATGCAAATATCAAGGAGGGAAAACTCTCGATTCTCACTCCCATCGGTACCGCAATCCTGGGATATCGCATCGGCGATCAGTTACGCAGTCGGGCTTTAGCCGGCGGCAGTAAAATTAGAGTCGAAGAAATTTTATTCCAGCCGGAACGATCGGGACTGACAATATAGACGGTGTCCGTTTTACTGTCGCGTCTCCTGTGGTATTTGCTGCACCGCAGCATCGGAGAGACCAGGCGTTCGACTATTGAGGTCGTTCCATTTCAAATCGATCTGTCGTGCGGCAGTACCAGCTGGGCCGGGCCATTCTGCCAATCAGCCGCAGTTCTTCAGACTTGATGCGCATCGTGTCTGCTTCCCAGTACTGATCCTGAATATGCACGCGCTTGACCAGCCCGATAACCAGCCGGTTATCGCCGATCTGCAGCGTCCCCCATTCCGCACACTCCAGACTCGCCGGTGCCGCCGCGAGTCGGGGAGGTTTGACAGTCGAAGACGGCAACACTTCCATCCCTGCCGCTTCGACTTCGCTGACGCCGTAAGGCAGACTCGCTGCCGTCTGATTCATCTGCTCTGCCAGCGATTCATCCACCAGGTTGACCACGAACTCATGCAGCTTACGCACATTGATCGCGGTATCTTTCGGCGTCCCATCATCGCGATTCCCCGGACAGAACCCGACGATCGGTGGATGCGCGCCCAGCACATTGAAAAAACTGAAAGGAGCCGCATTCACAACTCCCGCCTCATCCAGTGACGTCACCCATGCAATCGGACGGGGTGTCACCAGTGACGACAATACGGCATAAGCACGATCCAGATCCGCAGCTTCAAAATCAAGTTCCATGGCAATTCAGTTCTATTTATCAATGAGGGGAGGACGCAGCAACATCTGCGGAAATACTGTAGTAAATCGGACACAGTCTAACCATGGTAATTGACCCCGTGTTCGTCCATCAATCGTTGGAGGTGACGCCATTCAGCCTGAAACGAACGGGAAGATCTCCCAGCCTCGGTGGTCAGGAACCCTGCTCGTTCCACATTCCAATAATATTCTAAGAGTTCAGGAGAGTAGTCTTGAAGAATCGCGGGCAGATTATGAATGTGATCCGCTTCCGTTTCACACTCCTCAGCATGCCCTTCACTACCTGATTTCCTGATTCGCAACAGGCCTACATTGAGAATCCGCAACAAAACTTCAGCAATTTCATCGGGACACTGCATACATTTCTCTTGTGAAAAAAAACTCTCCCCGCTGTCACCTGATATGACAGCGGGGAAGAAATCTATCACAGGTTAGTCATTTTCCACCAGGTTCTTTTTGAAGAAGGCCACCGTCCGCTCCCATGCTTTTTTCGCGGCGGCATCGTCGTAGCGGGGAGTCGTGTCATTGTGAAAGCCGTGATTAGCCCCTTCATACACGAAAGCCTCGAACGTTTTGCCATTCTTTTTTAGTGCCGCTTCAAACGGACCGGCTCCCGCCATGATGCGTTTGTCGAGCGAAGCGTTCTGAATCATCAGCGGCGCCTTGATCTTCGGCACATCTTCCAGGTCAGGCTGCCGACCGTAGAAAGGAACTCCTGCGTCGATCACGTCGGGAAGTTTAACGGCAAGTTCATACACCACACCGCCCCCATAACAGAAACCGACCGCGCCGACTTTACCGGTCGACTTCGGATTGGTGTCAAGAAACTTTGCCGCGGCGATAAAGTCTTCGGTCATCTTGGCTTTATCGCGTTTGGCCTGCATCGCACGCCCGTCATCATCGTTGCCCGGATAACCGCCCAGCGGGGTTAATGCATCGGGAGCAAACGCCAGAAAGCCATCGACGGCCAGTCGTCGCGCTACGTCTGCGATATACGGATTCAATCCGCGATTCTCATGAATCACCAGCACAGCCGGAAACTTCTTCCCCTTCGCCGGCCAGGCCAGCAGGCCTTTCATTTCGCCCGCTCCTTCAGGCGACTTATAGGTAACCGTCTCGGTCTTGATGCGCGGATCATCAGGTTTGACCTGTTCTGCCCAGGCATAGTTGGGACTCAGGCTGGCCATCAGAGCTTCTGCCGTCATCCCCCCCACAGCAAACATCCCGAGCTTTTTAATATAATCACGGCGGTTGAGTCGTCCATGAGCATAGTCGTCATACAGATCCAGAACTTCCTGATCAAACTCTGAAGTTTCTTTACGTTCCATAAGTATTCTCTTTCCTGTTGCGATTGAATATAGCTGGCCTCACTCTCTGATTTGGCGAATCGACCAGAGCCGCTATCGATTCAAATTTCCCCAGAGGCGGTCGGGTTTATTATAAAGTTCGAACCAGAGGGGTGAAACGATTTTTCAGAGAAAGCTCTGCTACATTTCCACCAGTGACGGCAGTGTTCCCGAAAACGTGGACCGATCAGGATCAGATCGCGACAACATGTTTTGGTCAGCCGGGGGAAAGTGGACACTCTGGTTGATGAGACTCCTGTTCTTCAGAGTTTACATGAAGCACACTTCGAACTCTTCATCAGAAGTTCTGTTATCATTCCAGGAGTGCAATCGTTATGAATCTGCAGAAAGAATTGCCAACAAAAGCCCCCTTGCTGATCAAAAGGACGCAGTGAAAGCCACAGGCTTATCCTTGATCACTCTTATTTCTCAAGAGTTACAGCGGGAACCAGTAATTCCCCGGGCGTCAGCGCCAGCACGGAGGGAATCCCTACCAACAGTACATAATGGTCTTCAAAGCCCCCCGTTGAAGGACGGTCCAGCACCAACCGCCATGTTTCTCCTGCTGCGGACGTTTTGTGAGTTTCTGTATATAACTTCGGAGTATTAATATCCTTTTCCGACCAGACCTGCTTTCCCGTGGAATCATACAGCGTCGCATTGACGCGTTCCCCTGCACCGCCGCCAAACACACCCACGGCCCACTTTTCGATCCCGGCGGGAACGTGGAAGTAGAAATCACCAGTGGCAGCCATGAGACGAATCGGAGATCCATCCGAAGTCAGACACAACGGATGCGTTGACTGGTCCACCGTGACAAAATTTGCCCCCGGATCACAGCTGATACGATACACGCCCGTTTCCGGAGCCGTGAATTCGCAGTTCGCACTCTGCTTGAATGGCACGGAGTCGACCGGAATCACTTTGCCGGAAGGTGCCGTCACTTTCACAGGCATCTTATCTCCCGTGTAACGGGCCAGTTGATGATAAGTCAATTGAACGGAAACGTCCTCACCCTGCTTCGCATACACTAGATACTGCGACAGGGCACGCTGACGCACCATCCGTCGTGGCTTCGAACTGCTTTCATGATTTGCTTCCAGCGGCTGAAGTCGGCTGATGTCTGTCTGATAAGGTGTAATGTTCCCCGCTTCACTTGCTGGCATCCATTTTTGGATTAACTCTGAATTCAGACGATACAGAACATTCTGATTGTTGTGTTGAGCCTGCAAAGTCCCCGTGACATTGTCCACAGCGGAGAGATACGAGGCATCATAAAACATCATCACCGGATGCACTTCAGCGGCTTTGATAAGACAGTCTTTAAAGGCAACCCCTCCAATCTTACCCACAACGCCGGGCCGGGCGGTAAACTGAATGACCGGCAGCGCCGCATCATTATTCTCCGGACCGATGATCGTACAGTTTTTCAACGTGACCGGACAGACGTCCGCCGGCTTGTCGAGGAAGGTCACCGGAGTCTGTTCGGCACTTTCAAAGGTACAGTTTTCAAAAGTCATCGATCCGGTCACACTGCCTGGTGTATTATTTCTTGTCGTAACGGAAAGAGCCCTCCCCTTGCCTGTACTGCGACAGTTCTCAAACCGGATGGAAACCGGTTTTGAATCCCGTGTCAGGTTCGGCAGATACAGCAGATAACCGGGTCCCTGGTTATTTTCCGAGACACAGTTCCGCAGCACACAGTTGACCAGACATTCATCTGAATGATTCGGTTCAAAATCAACACCTGCCATCGGTGCCGTGCCCGAAGTCTCTTTGAACACGGTATTTTCAATCTGCAAATCCTCTGCACTGATGATGCTGATCCCCTGGCGATAATTTCGTTCAAACACCACATCCCTGATCGTTATTTTCTGGTTGGTCACCCCCCGTTTCGCCACACCCAGGTACACACCGTCGCCGCCGGTTTCGCGAATCACCAGCCCGGAAATGGTGACGTTGCTGCAACTCCGCACGCTGATACCGTTCCGCCACTCCGCTTTGGTATAGGGAGCTGCATCATAATCGGCTCGCCGCATTTCCAGAATCGCCCCCGCGCCGGTCAGTTGAATATTCTTCTTCAGTGAAGCGGTAAACAACGAGGCGGTGGCTGCTTTAAATTCCCCTTTTTTCGCCTGAACCACCACACCTTCTTCAAAGACGATTTCCTGATCACTGGCCAGTTGGATCGGTGTCACAATCCACGGCCCGTTCATTTTCTCCACGATCACTCTTTTCGCACCGGAATGAATCGCCGCCTGTAGCGCCGCTGTCGAATCTTCTCGCTGAAAACCCCACCAGGATGCATACGCCACATCTGTTTTTCCCGACTTCAATTCGTCAATCGCCCGTTGGTTGATGTCTGGGTTCCCACCTGCTTCGACGGCAGAAATCATCAGGAAACAGAAGAATATAACCAGGACTCGGGAACACGATAAAGACATGAAATACCTTTCATAAGCAGCAGGAGTCTGTGTGACAATCATAGAGTTACTGAAGAATTTTCCGGTCCATCTTGCTGGTCTGGCGGGGGATTCACGGAAGATTTTCCTCAAAACAGGCCACATGAATGGACGATGCAAGGAGAACAGACAGTGATCCTCTCTCCCCACTGAAACTACCAGTTATTCCGATAATAACGACCTGAACAATTCCCGACAGCATTCAAAGGTCGTGCTGGACTTAAATTGGTAAGAATGTTAACATAAACATCAACAGATATGAGACGCGCGCTGTTTACACTGCACATGATACCATTGAGTCTATATAGGACTCCTGTTTCACAACAGAGGAACGAGATATGCAACGACGGCAATTTCTGGTGGCATCGGGGCTCGGCTTTGCCGGCATGTCGTTTGGGAAACCCGCTTCTGTTAAGTCTGCGCCTCAGACTCAGACAGCGCCGGGACGCAAAACTGCCAAATCCACCATTCTGTTCTTTCTATGTGGCGGTGCTTCACATCTCGACATGTGGGATATGAAACCCCAGGCGCCTTCCAACTATCGTGGGATGTTTTCTCCCATACAGACTTCCGCACCAGGAGTTCAACTCTGCGAGCATCTGCCGATGCTGGCAAAACAGGCACACCACCTGGCCGTGATCAATTCCGTTGGTGCAACTGTCAACACAAACGACCATCACGCCGGCTACTATTATAATCTGACCGGACACATTCCCGATCAATCCTTCATCACACTCGGCAATAATCGCACCCCCATGCCGGACGACTGGCCTTACATGGGCTCCGTGGTTGCATCACGACGTCCCTCACACAAGAGTCTGCCGAACGCGATTTCTCTGCCGCACATGCCCAGCCGCGCCCCCTACACACGCCCCGGCCAATTTGCTGCTCGTATCGGCGTCGAACACGACCCCATGTACATTCAGGGAACCCGCGAAGAACCACTCAAACTGCGTGGCCCCGCCATGTCCCTCGAAGGGGATGTCACAGCCGATCGACTGACGGAGCGCATGTCACTTCTGAAACAGCTCGACACCGCCCGTCGTCACTATGACAGCTTCGCCGAAGTCACCACCATGAACCGGCATCAGGAACGCGCCCTCTCGCTGCTGCTTTCCTCCGAGTCCACCTCCGCCTTTGATCTGGAACAGGAATCACAGGCCACCATGGAACGGTATGGAAAAACGATCAACGGTATGAGCCTGCTGGTCGCCCGGCGGCTGGTGGAAGCGGAAGTCCCCTTCATCACGGTTTTCTGGAAAGGGGACCTCAACAAACTGGGGAAAAAATGTAAAAGTGCCGGCAGCTGGGATACGCATGGCAACAACTTCAACTGCCTGAAAGAAAATCTGCTCCCCGAATTCGACCGCGCGTATTCTGCTTTGATTGAAGATCTCAACGACCGTGGTCTGCTCGATGAAACCCTGGTCATGGTCACCAGCGAAATGGGACGCAAACCCAAAATCGGCGATCCCCGTTCCGGGGGAATTTCCGGTGCCGGACGCGATCACTGGACGCACTGCCTGACCGATGTCCTCGCCGGCGGCGGAATCAAAGGGGGACAGACCTTCGGTGCCAGCGACCGCTACGGCGAATACCCGCTTAACAGCCCGGTCACCCCCGCTGACGTCACCCACACCGTCTACCACGCCATGGGCATCGACGACCTCATCGCTTACGACAAACTGGAACGCCCTTATCACCTGCTCGATGATTCCAAACCACTGACGGCACTGTTCTGAGCAGCATCAGAATCTACGTGAAGCCATGACTCCATCCATTGACAGCTGGAAACTGCTTCCCGTAGCAGACATTCAATCCACCCTGGGCGACTTCACCAATTGGGTTTTGTGTGGCGGATGTTCCCTCGACTGGCTGCTCAATCACACAACCCGTGAGCACGCCGATACTGATATCGGCCTCTTTCGATCAGATCTCACACTCTGTTTGAAGTCCATCGAACCAGCGCGTGTCTTTCTCTGTGACCCGCCCGGCCAACTGGTTTCCTGGAACGGTCATGAAGTTCCGGCTCACGTCCACGACATCTGGATTGCAAGTGAAGACAGGACTCATTGGGTTCTGCAATTGATGGTCTACGATGACAACGCCGACACGGTTTTCTATCGCCGCGATCCTCGCATCACCTGGCTCAAAAGTAATCATGCCATTTGGATACGCGGAATTAAAGTCTTGAATCCAGTCGTGACACTTCTTTTTAAACTGCATCGACAGGAACTACGCGACAAGGATTGCCACGATGTTTTCACACTGATCAAAGCCATTTCTCAATATTCGCCGATGAATTGATTTCGGCTTGAGAACACCTTCTCAGCCAGAATGCCGAGGTCAATCAGTCGTGTTTATCCCTGAGCAACACTGGCTCAGTGACTCTTGGTGTACGAGGCGGATAGTTCAAGCCGTAGCTGACAGGGTTCTGATAATAGAGCAGCTGCTGTCGTCTCCACTGCTGCAGCAGTCCGGCTAGTTGCTGCGCAATTTCAGGGTGTTCCTGGAGTACGTTCGTTGTTTCCCCGGGATCCTCGTTCAGATTGTACAGGCTGGTCGTCTCCTGCTCTCTGTCATGAATCAGTTTCCAGCCGGTCCCGCTCATCACCGCGTCACTCTTCCCGATGCTTGACTGACAATGCACGAACGCCAACCGTCGATCTTCTGCAGGGCGTTCCGAAGAAAGCACATCGATTCCCTGAAAACAGGGATGCACGGGAACATCCAGCAGGCCACAGATGGTAGGCACAATATCAATCGCCTGTGTCAGGTAATCGATCGTTTGAGCAGTCTGCTGGTGGGGCGCGTCGATTACCAGTGCCGTACGAATCGTTGGCTCAAAGGGAGGCCCGGCGTGTGTCGGAAAGCCATTTTCATAAAACGCCTCCCCCTGGTCACCCGCCAGTACCAGAATCGTTTTGTCTCGCAGTTGATGCGCATCCAGATACGTCACCAGTTTACCAATCTGCTCATCGATATAATGCAGGGAATTATAGTAGGCATTCCGCATCACGGGAATTTTGTCTTTCGGGTAAGAAACAAACGAAGCAGGAAAATCGATCGTCGCCGGCTGGAACGGCCCCGTCTGCCCCGATGGAAGCTCATAAGGAAAATGGGAACTCTGCAGATTCATACACAGCACAAAAGGCTGCTGCTTCGCTTCCTGGCGGGAAATCCAGTCGATGGCCTGCTCCATAGTAATCGCATCATCCAGCTTGCCGGCGACGTGCGTCTTTTGTGCATACTGAGCAAAGCCGACATCTTTCTCCGAGACCCGCGTCGCACCAGCATAGCTGCGCGAATCAAAGAAGACATCCAGGCCGGGGCTCTCCAGAATCGCATCCATGTGCCCCCAGGTCTCATTCTGTGAAGAATAGATGGCAGTCGCGTATCCATGTTGCTTGAGCACATCGTACAACATGACTTTCGGCCAGGGATCGGTACGGGAATAATAATGGTGCCCGGCGGTTCGCAGAGGATACAGCGAACTGAACAGACAGGGGTCAGCGTAATTCGAATGGGTACTCTGTGCATAGCAGCGCGTGAAATTCATTCCCTTTCGCGCCAGCTGATTCAGATGAGGCATCACTTCCCGCCCCTGATGCTTCAACAACACCACATCGCTGCGTAAGGCTTCAATGGCAATATATATCACGGAATATTGCTCTGTAGAGTCTTTCAGCCGCTGATTCACTTCGTAAGGCGTAGAACGAAGCGGACCTGATTCCTCAGCAGTCAATTCGCCCTCTAACTCATCGTTCTGCCAGGCCTGCATCGCAGACTGAACAGTCATCGTCAACACGGGATTTAACCGCGTCCGTAATTCATAATCACAATCCGGGCCTGCATGATTCCACCATTCAATCGTAGCCAACATGCTGTTCTGATTAAGGGACGAAATCAATACCAGCACGAATACCAGCTCTACAGTTAAAAAAACCGTGCGTCGGCCAATTTTTACACTCGACCAGTCCTGCGGAATTGAATCAGAAACCCGCTGGAGCCGCTTGAAACCGTAAACAGCCAGACAGAAACCGAACACACAAACTGCTGCGGCCAGCAACAGCGATGTCTGTTCTGACTGCCACAGATAATGTCCCATCATCAGCAGGTTACTGCCGCCAAAGGTCAGCGATTCCCAGTCCAGAAACGCACCGGTGCGCCAGAAAAAAACCCAACTGCAAACATAAAACAGCAATCCGCTACTGAAACAGACCGCCAGTAAGAAGAACAGCACCACGCCTTTATTTTTTCCCACTGGTGTAGATCGAGCGAGTGCCAGCAGCCACCACACGATCCAACTGAACGAAGCCCACGTTAAAACAGTGAGCGCCACCAGCGTTAATGTTTCATACCACACCAGGCTGGAATTATTCCAGAAGCTGTTCGGATGAAATGACAACAAAATCAGTTCGCAGACTGCCAGCGACAGAAAGCACAGCGCAAACCAGGGATGAGGATAGATCTTTCCCAGGTTCGTGACACACATCTTTAATAGAGCAGCAGCTTTCTTCACGCGATTGTTACCTGCAGACTGTAGATTTTTCTCTGGCTGTTCCCCGCACCCACAATTTAAACGCGGTCCCCTGCCCTCACGATAGTTCAGATTGCTTCAGAAACAGGAATTTTGCATGAACAGGCATTTTTTGAATAAACTCAGGTCAAGTCATAACGGATAAGACAGACAAACGGTTTTGTTGCATTTTGAAGACAATCAGGGTTGCGGATGAGCTAATCCCCTGGAAACAGGCAGTAAACCGGAGCCGATCCAATCCTCAGCGAACTTGAGAATTCTCTCGACGAAAACGTGCTCCGACCACTCTGATCCGGTATGATGAATCTGTTTAAGAGCAATGATCACTTCCCTCTGTTCAACAAAGCGCATCTCGATGAAAACTTTTTTCTCCCTGTTACTGCTGGCGTGCATTCTGACTGGTAATCTGACAGCAGCAGAAAATAAAAAGGCACCTGATAAAAAATCTCAAACCAGCCCGGCAACAAAGACCACCACCCACCCCAATATTGTGATCTTCCTCGCCGACGATCAGGGTTGGGGGGACCTCAGTCATAACGGCAATACCAACCTGCACACGCCCAACGTCGATTCACTGGCAAAAGAAGGCGTGAAGTTCAACCGCTTCTACGTGGGCGCAGTCTGTGCACCGACCCGCGCTGCATTCCTGACGGGGCGCTACCATGCCCGCACCGGAACCACCGGCGTCTCCACCGGACAGGAACGCTTTAATTCTGATGAATACACCATCGCCCAGGCCTTCAAAGCCGCCGGCTATGCCACGGGCGCTTTTGGGAAATGGCATAACGGCACACAGTATCCCAACCATCCCAACGCCAAAGGATTCGACGAGTACTACGGTTTCACTTCGGGTCACTGGGGACACTACTTCAGCCCCATGCTGGATCACAATGGCACCTTTGTAAAAGGGAACGGCTATATCACCGACGACCTGACCGACAAAGCGATGGCGTTCATCGAACAGCAGGTTCAGAATCATAAACCATTTTTCGCTTACCTCCCCTACTGCACACCCCATTCTCCCATGCAGGTGCCCGATCAATACTGGGATCGTTTTAAAGACAAACAACTCAAGCTGCATAACCGGGAACCAGACAGAGAACAGCCCGATCACCTGCGCGCCGCCCTCGCCATGTGTGAGAACGTCGACTGGAATGTGGGACGCGTCCTGAAAAAACTCAACAGCCTGGGAATCACAGACGACACCATCGTGATCTATTTTTCCGACAATGGACCGAACGGGGTTCGCTGGAACGGAGATATGAAAGGCAAAAAAGGTTCGCTTGATGAAGGAGGCGTCCGCTCTCCGTTCGTCATTCGCTGGCCCGGACATCTGCCCGCCGGACAGGAGGTCAATCAGATCGCCGGAGCCATCGACCTGCTCCCTACACTGACTGATCTGGCAGGCATCAAACGCCCCGAGCCCAAACCCATTAATGGCGTCAGTCTCAAACCATTGATGTTAAACTCAAAAGCAGACTGGCCGGAGCGCATGATTTTCTCCAGTCTGCGCAATCGCGTCAGCGTCCGCACCGATCAATACCGCCTGTCTCGCAAAGGGGAACTGTATGACATGCACGCCGATCCCGGCCAGCGAAACAACATCGCGAAACAGAAACCGGAAATCACCGCAAAACTGCAGCAGGCGGTCACAGACTGGAGGCAATCCGTCTGGCCGAACGGTTATCCTGAAGACACGCGACCATTTTTAATCGGCTATGGTGGCGCACGCTCCACTCAACTTCCGGTCCGCGATGCCATCTCACACGGAGACATCAAACGTTCCTCCCGGCACCCCAACTGTTCCTACTTTTATCACTGGACCAGTATCAGTGACAGTATCACCTGGAATGCCGAAGTCGACACAGCCGGAATTTACGAAGTAATTCTGTACTATACCTGTCCACAGGCAGACATCGGCTCGACTGTGGAGCTGAGTTTTAACGGCAGTAAACTGCAGGGACAGATCACTCAGCCCCACGATCCGCCACTGGTAGGCGCAGCACAGGACCGCGCCGTTCGCTCCGAGTCGTTCGTCAAAGATTTCAAGCCCATGACACTGGGAAAAATCACCTTAACCAAAGGGACGGGACAGCTCACTCTGCGGGCTCTGGAAATTCCCGGAAGTCAGGTCATGGACTTCAGACTGCTGATTCTTAACCGAATCGAATAATTTTCAGATCACATCGGCACCTGACTGGTGAAAATTACAGCTCCTGATAATTCAGTACAGGATTGCATTTCGCACTAATAATTAACTCCCTTCAGTAACCTGCTGAACAGCCGGTGAACCAGTCGAAAACGTTCTGTTTTGACTGGTATCATCCCGCGCAGATGGTCATAATGGACTGCGATCATCGTATTTCTGTTTCTGTGATACTTTTTTCCAGCTGGAATGTTGGCATCAGACTCACTCCCATCATGAGTGAGAGGAACAGAGATGATCGCCCCCACTAAAGTCCTCGATTCCTGCACTGACTGGCAGGTCAATGATGTCAATTGCCAGTCACTTTTTTATTCCTGATAACCCGATGGATACGTTATGAAACGACTCTTTACACTCTCTGCGATCTGCCTCGCATTGCTGTTTACTGTAACCACACACGCCGACGAAAAAGGCTTCACCCCGTTATTCAACGGTAAGAATCTTGATGGTTGGGTTCAACATGGCGGTAAAGCCAAATACGACATCGTTGATAATACCATCGTGGGCACTTCCGTCCCCAAAACTCCGAACAGCTTTCTGTGTACCCAAAAAATGTACGACGATTTCGAGCTGCAGGTGGATTTCAAAGTCGACCCGCTGTTGAACTCGGGGATCCAGATCCGCAGCAATGTTTATGATGAAGACAAAGTCCTTGAAACCAAAGGCGCGGACGGCAAAGATAAGAAAATCAAAATTGCCGCCGGTCGCGTGCACGGTTACCAGGTCGAAATTGATCCTTCCGATCGCGCCTGGTCAGGTGGCATTTACGATGAAGGGCGACGCGGCTGGTTGAACAACCTCGCAGACAACAAAGCCGCCCAGAAAGCCTTTAAGCAGAACGAGTGGAATCATTACCGCATCGTCTGTCGTGGCGACTCAATCAAAACCTGGATCAACGGCGTTCCCGCTGCCGATCTCAAAGATGATCTGACTTCCAAAGGCTTCATCGCCCTTCAGGTACACGGCGTAGGTAACCATCCTGAAAAAGTCGGCAAACAGGTCAGCTGGCGTAACGTGAAAATCAAAGAACTGAAACCAAAAAAAAAAGTAAAGAAAAAAAAGCCGGCTCCTAAAAAAGAAGTCGGTGCCGCCATTGGTGGCAATAAAGCCACACCCATTGATCGCATCTCAGCCGCCAAAGGATTCAAAGTAGAACTGCTCTACTCCGTTCCCGGTCAGGACCAGGGATCGTGGGTCAACCTCTGCACAGACGATAAAGGACGCCTGCTGGTCAGCGATCAGTACGGCGGACTCTATCGCGTCACGCTCCCGCCCGCGGGAGAAGAAGTGAAAGCAGAAGACGTGGAAAAAGTTCCCGCCGGAATTCGGGGCGTCAATGGAATGCTCTGGTCCGATGGCGCACTCTATGTTGGCGTCAACGACTACGAACGCAAAATCGCTTCAGGCCTGTATCGTATTTCCGACAGTAACGGCGATGATCAGCTCGACCAGGTCGAACTGCTGCAGGAAGTCGAATCACACAGCGATCACGGCGTACACGCTCTCATGCCCACTCCCGATGGCGAAGACTTCTATCTGGTTACCGGAAACAACACCATTCCCCCCGCACTGGCCGACAGTTCGCCCGTGCGACAGGTCTGGGGTGAAGATCACCTGCTGCCCAGCATGCCCGATGGCCGAGGCCATAACCGAGGCGTACTGGCACCCGGCGGAATCATCTATCGTGTTTCTCCCGATGGCCAGAAATTCGAAGCGTACGCTTCTGGATTCCGCAACATTTTTGACGCTGCCGTCAACCGCGATGGTGAGCTGTTTACCTACGATGCTGACATGGAATACGATTTCAATACCCCCTGGTATCGTCCCACACGTATCTGTCATGTCACCAGCGGTGCAGAATTCGGCTGGCGCAACGGAGCAGGCAAACGACCTCCCTTTTATGCAGACAATCTGCCGGGTGTACTCGACATCGGCCCTGGTTCACCGACCGGCATGACGTTCGGCTACGGTGCAAAGTTCCCTGCGAAATATCAGAACGCACTCTACGCACTCGACTGGAGCTGGGGAAAACTCTATGCCATCCACCTGAAACCGGAAGGTTCTTCCTACACCGCCACCAAAGAAGAATTCGTGACCGGCGCGCCACTGCCAATTACCGACGCCATCATTCGCCCCCAGGATGGCGCCATGTATTTCACGATCGGCGGACGTCGCGTGCAATCCGGTCTGTACCGGGTTACCTATGTGGGTGACGAATCTACTGAACCTGTCGAAGCAACACCCACCGAAAATCAAGCACGTAACACCCGACATGCCCTGGAAGCCTTTCACGGCAAACAGGATCCCGAAGCCATCGAAGTTGCCTGGCCTTACCTCGCCGACAAAGACCGCTTCATTCGATTTGCTGCACGTACCGCCGTTGAGCATCAGCCCACCGATACCTGGGCTCAAAAAGCATTAACCGAATCTGACCCTGCAAAACAGGTCGAAGCCTTACTGGCATTGGCTCGCGTCACAGGCGTCTGTCCTCAACATCGTGATGATCAGACTCCCGAAGTCGACACCGCCATGCGGGACAAACTGCTATCCGCTGTTATCAACCTGGATGACGCCAGTCTCGACCTGTCACAGCAGTTGACGCTGCAACGTGCCTTACAGATTATCCTGAACCGTTTTGGTCGCCCCGATGATGCAACGGTAGCAAAACTCATTGAAAAATTTGATCCGCAGTTTCCTGCAAAATCCCCTGAAATGAACTGGCTGTTATGCGAAACACTCGCCTGGCTGCAATCCCCCACCGTCGCAGAAAAAACGATCGCGCTGATGCAGTCGGCACCGACCCAGGAAGAGCAGATGCAGTACGCACGTTCCATTCGCATGCTAAAGGCCGGCTGGACTCCTGAACTTCACAAAGCCTACTTTGAATGGTTCCTGAAAGCTGCCAACTACAAAGGGGGCGCGAGCTTTGATAAATTCATCGAATTCGTACGGACCGACGCGGTCGCTTCACTCAGTGAAGAACAAAAAACCGAACTGGCTGAAATCCTCGCACAGAAACCGGAAAAGAAATCTGCCCTCGAAAATCTGGGCGAAGTCTTCGCCGGACGCCCCACAAACAAATGGACGCTCGAAGAACTCTCTGCAGCCGCCAGTAAAGAAATGAAGAAACGGGACTTCGTCAATGGTCAGAAAATGTTCGCTGCGACGGGCTGTTATGCCTGCCATCGATTCGGTAACCAGGGCGGCATGACCGGCCCCGATCTGACTTCAGCCGGACGACGGTACTCTCCCCACGATCTGCTGGATCAGGTGATCAACCCCAGCAAAGTCATCAACGAACAGTTCTCCGCAATCTCAGTCGTGACAGAGGACGGCAAAGTACATACCGGCGTCGTTGTGAATCTGAGTGGTGATAATATGACCCTGAATACGGATCTGACCGATCCCAACAAGCGGGTCAACATCGACCGCAAGACGATTGAGGAGCTGGTGGTTTCCAAAACCTCTCCCATGCCCGCCGATCTGTTCGCCCGCATGACCAAAGACGAAATCCTCGACCTGATCGCCTACCTGATCAGTGCCGGCGATGCACAGCATCCCTTCTTCCAGGATTAAGTCTTTAAAAAAATGAGACAATCATTCCCAGGCAGGCTGCTTACTCACAACAGTAAGCAGCCTGTTTTTAGTAACAAGATTAAGATACGCTGAGTTCTACTGATTCGATCTCTTTACTAAATCGAAACCTCTCAGCCTTGAATAGGAGTTGATCGATTCTTCTTTCATTTTTAATTGGAATTCACCCCAAAAAGCTGATAGCATCGATTTTAATCAAATTGTTTTCGAATTAATCCATCTTTTCTGAATTCTCAAATTTGATCTATTTCAAAATTATCAACTCTGCCTAAAACTAAATCGGGCCATATTGTAATTTTCAGACCATCCAGGTCTGTCCGCCAATTCTGTTTCTGAGGAAACTCACATGAAAACCAGCACACTTAAGCTCCCTTTATGCATCATGCTGCTGGCATTATGCAGCACAACGATTCTGTCCGCTGCCGACAAGCCTAATATACTTGTCATCTGGGGTGATGACATTGGCACCTGGAACATCAGCCACAACAATCGTGGCATGATGGGCTATCAAACCCCGAACATCGACCGGATTGCAAAAGAAGGACTTTCATTCACCGACTATTATGGACAGCAGAGTTGTACCGCGGGGCGTGCTGCGTTTATTGGGGGGAACGTTCCTGTTCGAACCGGAATGACCAAAGTTGGTCTGCCCGGCGCCAAAGAAGGCTGGCAGAAAACCGATGTTACCATGGCAACAGTTCTGAAAAGCAATGGTTATGCCACCGGTCAGTTTGGTAAAAATCATCAGGGGGACCGGGATGAACACCTCCCGACAGCACATGGTTTTGATGAATTCCTGGGAAATCTGTATCACCTGAATGCAGAAGAGGAACCCGAACACGAAGACTATCCGGCTGATCTGGTATTGCCTAACGGTAAAACATTCAAGGAACAGTATGGACCACGAGGCGTGATCCATTCCTGGGCCCTGGAAGATGGAACCCAGAAAATTGAAGATACCGGTCCACTGACCAAAAAACGCATGGAAACCATCGACGAAGAAACTGTTGCTGCTGCCAAAAAATTCATCACAGAGCAGAACGCAGCCGGTAAACCTTTCTTCTGCTGGTGGAATGGAACGCGGATGCACTTCCGCACTCACGTTAAAAAAGAACATCGCGGCCTGAGTGGTCCCAGCGGCGATGAATACCACGACGGGATGGTCGAGCATGACATGCAGGTCGGCGAACTCCTGAAACTGCTGGATGACCTGGGCATTGCCGACAATACGCTGGTGATGTATTCCACAGACAACGGACCGCATTACAATACATGGCCCGATGCCGGAACCACACCCTTCAGAAATGAAAAGAACTCAAACTGGGAAGGCGCCTATCGTGTACCAGCATTTGTCCGCTGGCCCGGTCATTTTCCCGCCGACAAAACACTGAATGGGGTTGTCGCTCACGAAGACTGGCTGCCGACATTTGCGGCTGTTGCCGGCGACACAAAAATAAAAGACAAACTGAAAGCAGGCGTTGAGCTCAACGGTCGAAAGTATCACAATTATATCGACGGCTATAATCAACTCGATTACCTCACGGGAAAAACGGAAGACCCGCCGCGTAAAGAGTTCATGTACGTCAACGATGACGGCCAAATCGTCGCGATCCGGGCTGGAGACTGGAAAGCCGTCTTCCTGGAAAACCGCGGGATGGCGTTTGAAGTCTGGCGCGAACCGTTTACCGAGTTGCGTGTGCCTCTCCTGTTTCATCTCAGAAGAGATCCATTTGAAAAAGCACAACACAACGCAACCACTTACAACGACTGGTTCCTGTCTCGCGTGTATGTCATCGTACCAATGCAGCAGATAGCAGCAAATTTCCTGCAGACCATGCAGGAGTACCCCCCCAGTCAGACTCCGGGTTCATTCAACCTGGAAAAAATTAAAAAGACGATCGAGGACGCCGCCAGCGGCAGGTGATCAGACTGGTTGAAATGAAACAGACAGACGGTTGAATTGCGAATCCTGTTCAACCGTCTGTTCTTTTATCACTGCATTTCCCAATTCCTGGCGAGGGGTTCCTGACATGCGATACTTATTTCTTTTACTGTTGCTATTTGTAACTCAAGTTGTTTCTGCAGCAGACCCCCTCCCTTCCTGGAACGACGGACCTGCTAAAGATGCGATTATCAATTTCGTCAAATGTGCGACCAATGATGGTTGTCCGCTTTATGTCCCGCCGAAGGATCGAATTGCCGTCTTCGACAATGATGGAACCCTCTGGTCTGAACAACCAGCTTATTTTCAGCTGCTGTTTGCCCTGGATCGAGTGAAAGCGCTGGCGGATCAGCATCCGGAATGGAAAAACGAACAACCTTTCAAAGCCATTCTGGAAAATGATCTCAAAGCAGCAGCGGCATCCGGCAAAGATGGTCTACTCAAAATCATGGCTGTAACACACAGCGGGATGACCACAGACGAATTTGAAGAAACGGTACGAAACTGGATCAGAACTGCCCGCCATCCACAGAAAAATGTTCCATATACACAACTGGTCTTTGAACCCATGCGCGAAGTATTGAACTACCTGCGTGAAAACGGATTTAAAACCTATATTGTCTCCGGCGGCGGTGTGGATTTTATGCGAGTCTGGACAGAAGACGTTTACGGCATCCCCCCCGAACAGGTCATCGGCAGCAGCATCAAAGTCAAACTGGCGGAACGCGCTGGCAAACCGGTTCTCGAACGGCTGGCAGAAATCGACTTCATCGATGATAAAGAAGGGAAACCGGTCGGCATCCATCGCTTCATCGGGCGTGCACCGGTGATGGCATTCGGGAACTCCGACGGTGATCTGCAGATGTTACAGTGGACGGACCGTAAGCCGAATACCTTCAAAGCCCTCGTCCACCATACCGATGCAAAACGGGAATACGCTTACGACCGCCACTCGCACATCGGCCAACTCGACAAAGCCCTCGATGAGGGGACAGAGAAAGGCTGGACCGTGATTGATATGCGGAAAGACTGGAACCGCGTTTACCCCGCACCTTAAACAGATAAAACTCCTTCACTAATCGACATAACCGTTAGAACCAGCCTCGCAGTGTTCAGATTATGCCTGTTGAATAGATAATTCATCGAGAAGACAGAGTGGCTAGACGAAAGATACCGAAAGGACCAGCCTACTTACAGGATCTCTTTCGAGAAAACACATGCTCACAGATTTGATAAAACGCTGGCACAACCTGCGAATCAGTCTGATGTTCAAATCGGCCTGCTACACAACCTGTATTGCCTTTTATTTCTTTTCCCCTTGCAGCACGTTCGCCGACGACGCATTACCCGAGTCACTGATAGAAGTAGCTTCTGTAGACGAATCGATCTCTGACAATGTCAGTTCTTCCTGTGAAGGCTATGGTCCTGACTTCTGGAGTCAAACCACGCTCACGGAAAACCTGTTTCAGCGGCGGCCATGTCTGGCCGAACAAGGCATTACTTTTGAAGCCGATGTGACCCAGTTTTATATGGGGGTCGCATCAGGAGGTGAAGAACAGGAATTCCGCTATGCCGGGCACGGTGATTACGTGTTAAATCTCGATTCGGGAAAACTTGGTGGACCACAGGGATTATTTGTAAAACTTCGCGCAGAACACCGTTTCGGTGAAGGAATTACCGATGCGACAGGCGCCATCATTCCCGTAAACCTGGTTGCTGATCTTCCGGTCGCCGACAGCACAGAACTCTACCTGACCAACGTTCTGTTTACTCAGATGTTTTCCGAATCATTTGGCGTCTTCGCAGGTAAAATGGATACGCTGGATGGTGACATGAATGCGTTCGCACACGGTCGTGGTAAAACGCAATTCTCAAATGCCGCTTTTGTCGCCACTCCCATTGGTCTGCGTACCATCGTTTACTCTTCACTGGGAACGGGTTTTCTGATTATGCGGGAAGGTGAGCCGATCTTTACGTTCACGGTCATCAACTCCACCGACACGTCTGGGACAAGCGGGTTTAAAGAGCTGTTTGCCAATGGTGCATCAGTGATTCCCGAACTGCGACTTCCCACAAATCTCTTTGGCCGCCCCGGGCATTTTCTGTTTGGAGCCAGTTGGAGCAGTCGTGATTATGCAGCGCTCGAACAGGACCCGTTTATCGTACTGCCTGATATTCCTATCAGTCGCAAAACTGATTCCTGGTCACTGTACTGGAACTTCGATCAATACCTCTTTGTTGATCCTGATGATGCTGAACGTGGCTGGGGCCTCTTCGGCCGTGCCGGTATTGCGGATGCAGAGACCAACCCGATTGAATGGTTCCTCAGCTTCGGCGTAGGAGGCAACAGCCCGATTTCCAGTCGCGAAGCAGATACATTCGGCGTGGGCTGGTATTATTCTGCCACCAGCGACCGGCTGGCTCCCTTTATCAATACGGTTCTGGGAGGCGTGGGAGACGGATATGGCGTGGAAATGTTCTACAATATCGAAGTCAATAAATGGTTCCACCTGACAGCCGACATGCAGGTTATTCGACCGGCCCACGAGACCGTCGATACCGCGCTCGTGGTCGGCTTAAGAGCCGTGATTGATCTGTAAAAACAGAATTGTGAAATCAGGTCTTGACGATGATATCTTCCGTGATCGCTTTGGGAGCATTCCGGGAAACAGACTTGATTCCACTCTTCATCCCGGTCGAATTGGCGTACCCTTCACTGGTCCCGATCACCAGAGAATTCTTCGCCTTCAGCACAAAATAATGTTCGCCCGCTTTATTGACCAGGGCTTCATAGCGGCTGGGATCAGTCGCGTTTGACTGCACCGAAAGGATTCCCTTCTTCGCCGATGATTTTGATGCATACATCTGGCTGGCGAGAATAATTTCACCATTATTCGCGAGCAGGTGAAAGTAGTACTTGCCATTTCGTGCCTGTTGAATCTGAAATCGGGCTGCCATGCTCGTCCCTTTCTGAAAGTTGAGGAAACATCAGTTCTTGTAGAATTATGGTATCCTTACCATTCTTCACGTGCAAGAAGATTATGGACGCGCCGCTCAACCATGCGTTGATTTCGCATAAATCTTCACATCATCCACAACAGCGTTTCGGGGAACAGCCAGCCGCAGCAACCGTTTGGTCGGATGTGCCATCCCTGCGGATGAAAATGATCCAACGGTTCTTCCTTCAATTTTAACAGTCAACTCATCACCGCTGACAGTCACCAGCAGCGTATACCATTTGCCGGTTTCCAGTTTGACCGGAAAGCGTTTTCGTTTGGTCTTCAACTTTTCCTGAAGTTCTGGTGGCAGCTTTTTCGTGAGACGCAACTCGCGGGTTTTTAAATCCATGTTCCCGGTTTTAAGGTCGGTCAATTCGACATATCGCGGACTGACTTTCGCCATAAAGAGATGACCTGCATGCACTTTTTTATATTTCAGATCAGCAAAATTGAGTCCCAGGCTGTCCTTTTCATTTTCCAGCATGAATCGCAGCTCGACGGAACCATCCCGAAATTCGGCAGGATGTGTTACTGAAACAGCATGGTCCGCAGCTTTGTGAATAAAGATATACATCGCTCCATTTTTCAGATCGACCTGCTTATTGCCGGCAGCCCGTGTTCGACTGTTCGTCCCCCAGCCTTTCCCGATTTCATCTTTTATTTCCTGCGATTCATTGCGTTCAAAATCGTCTTCAAAAATCAGTTTCCCGCGGTCTTCAGCAAATACAGGCACGGTCAGACAGAGTACAAGAGCGCAGGCAGAGAGGAATTGTGGTTTCACGGGTAGAGACCTTTACAACAGGAGAAGCGCAGAAATCAGGCACCGCATGCCAGACATTAATGAATCGCTATTATTTTAACGAACGAGATTCTCTTTTTGCATCGCATGCGCTTCTTTTTTCGCAGGATCAAGAACAGCCTGCTCTCCGTCGACTGTTTTCGGTCTCGTAAAGAATGCCGACAGATCATCAAAAAATGTGTAGAGCACAGGAATCGCCAGCAGTGTCAGCAGCAGTGAAAGAGTCTGTCCGCCGACTGCCAGCACAGCGATGGAGCGGCGTTCTTCGGCTCCCGGACCGGTGGCAATCAACAACGGAATCAGCCCAGCCACAAATGAAAGTGTCGTCATCAGAATCGGCCTCAGGCGATCCCGGTTCGCCTGGAGAATGGCCTGATAGCGGGGAAACCCCTGCAGTTGCAGCGCATTGGTATGATCGATCTGCAGAATGGCGGCCTTTTTCACCACGCCAAATAAAACCAGAATCCCCAACGCGGAATACAGGTTGAGTGTCTCGCCTCCCCAATGCAGGCTCAATAGTCCAAAAGGCACCGCCAGCGGCAACGACAGCAGAATCACCAGGGGATGAACCAGATTTTCGAACTGTGCCGCCAGGACGATGTACATGAATATAAAGGACAGAACCATCGTCCAGCCAAAATCACCCAGTGTTCGCTCCAGTTCCCGACCACCACCCAGCACCATTGTGTTATAGCCGTCAGGGATACCAATCTCCTCCGCAGCGGCATTCATGGCAGCGATCCCGTCCCCCAGAGCATAGCCGGAAGCCATGTTCGCACGCACTGAGATCATGCGTTGTCGATTCAGACGGTCGATTCGAGAAGCAGCAGTATTGAATTCGAAATCCACGACGTTATCGATTCGCGCCAACCCGTTTCCAGATGTAGCTGAAGATAAACCTGAGATCGCCTGTGGTGACGTCCGCACATACAACTGTGAAATGGACTGAACATCTCCTCGATCCAGTCCGACCAGACGCAGTTCCACATCGTAAGCATCATCGACGGTCCGATCTCGGTAACGGGAAACCCGATCATCTCCTCCCACTGCAACCCGCAGCGTATCGGCGATTTCCTGCACATCAATCCCTAAAGCAGCCGCCCGTTCCCGGTCAATGCGTGCCAGCAGTTCCGGATTATCAATCTGTAACGTGGAATACACGTCGACGATACCAGGAATCGTTTTTACTTTTTCGCGTAATTTGTTACTGAAGTCCAGCAGTCCATCGATGTCAGGTCCCGTAATTGAAAAGTCAATATCGACGGGTGCCCCCTGACGCAGGGATGTCAGGTTACGTACGGAAATCCGCATGTCCGGAATTGTTTTAAGCTTCTTTCTGACCTCTGCCATCTTTTCACGCTGCGTAAAGTTTCCTCGAAACGCGGCATTGAAATCACCTTGTAACAATCCACCAAAAAAACGACTGAAGGAAAAAGTACGTTGCTCGCTATCGGTCAGACGTACGAAGATACTTGCCCGGTTTACATCACCAAAGCCACCGGAACCGACTGTCAGCAGCAGTGTTTCCACTCCACCGGTATTAATCAGCTCTTCCTCTGCACGGTCAATGACCTGATTCATCGACTGCAACGTCGCTCCCTGGCGGGCTTCGAGTCGAATTTCAAATTCCGATTCATCTACATTCAGAGGAATATAGTCCTGCTTCACCAGTTGATACAGCGGGTAGTTACTCAGAATCACCCCCACCGAAATCAGCAGCACCAGCCAGCGAAAACGCAGCGAGAGTTTCAGAATCCAGAGATAGGACGATTCGATAATATGATAAAACCCCGAACGTGACCCCGGCCCATCCGGGTTCGGTTCTTCAGGACGCAGCAGTTTACTGCACATCATGGGGGTTAAAGTAAAACTGACGAGCATCGAAACCAGGATCGCAACGGTCGCTGTTACGCCAAACTGAAATAACAGTCTCCCGGTCACACTCGACAGAAACGAAACCGGCAGGAAGACAATCACCAGCGAAATCGTCGTTGCCAGAACCGCCAGACCGATTTCTTTCGTCCCGATGATCGCCGCTTCACGCGGTGACATTCCTTTTTCTTCAATACAGTGAAATACGTTTTCCAGAACCACAATCGCATCGTCGATGACCACGCCTACCATCAGTACCAGAGCCAGCATGGTCACATTATTCAGCGTAAAACCGAACAGTTTCATAAAAGCGAATGTGGAAATAATCGAAGCCGGAATCGCTACCGAAGCAATTATTGTTGAACGCCAGGAGCGCATGAAGATCAATACGGTAATACAGGCTAAGATACTGCCCGAGATCAAATGCTGTTCCAGTTCATGCAACGCAGTAACAATATAACGCGACTGATCTTGAACAATGCTGACTTTGACATCGTCGGGGAGCAACTCCTGACTGCGAGGCAGCATTTTTTTAATGCCTTCCACGACCGCCACGGTATTTTCTCCCGATTGTTTTTGAATCTCCAATACGACAGCTGGTTTCTGATTCAGCCGCGCAATCGTGCGGACTTCTTTTGTATCATCGATCACGGTCCCCAGGTCCGCCAGCCGAACCGGTGTGCCATTGACAGTATCTACAACTAGATTGGGAAACTGGTCGGAATCAGCAACGCGGCCCATCGTGCGCAATGAGCGTTCACGGAATCCCTGATCCAGCCTGCCGCCGGGCACTTCGGTATTCTGCCTGACCAGCGCATCGCGCACCTGTAAGATTGACATCTGGTAGGCGGCCAGCCGATCGGCATCGATATCTACTTTCACCGCTCGATCCGCTGCACCGGCGATCTGAACTTCACCTACACCAGGAGACGACTCGATCACATTTTTCACATACCGGTCTGCAAACAGAAACAGTTCCCGCGAGGTGCGCGGCCCTGAGACTGCCAGCGTCATGATCGGCGACGATTCCAGATCCCGTTTCTGAACAATGGGAGGATCGATGTTCGGCGGAAGTAGATTCATCACCCCCGAGACAGCATCGCGTACATCCTGAGTCGCGGCATCCACATTACGATTCAGGTTGAACGTGATGATCACAAACGATCGTCCGTCGCGTGAAATGGAGCGCAGTTCATCAATGCCGGCTACTGTCGCCACCGCGTCCTCAATGACCGCACTGACCTCGGATTCGACCTCCTGCGATGCTGCACCAGGATAATTGGTACGTACATAGATCGAAGGCATATCCATGTTCGGAAATCGGTCGACGCCCAGTTCGGGGAATGCAACCAGACCAGCTACCACTAATGCCATGATCAGCATCAAGGCGAAGACTGGCCTCTTGACACAGATTTCCGCTAAGCCGTACAACGTCGATTCCCTTTATGCGAAAGCAGAATTCGTTTTTCAGAATGATCTTAAATTTGGGTTTTCTGTATTTCAGTCGGCAGTGGTTTCGAATCTCCCAGAACCCCGGGACGCCCTTCCCGGGCATTCAGTAGAATGCGATCTCCCGGTTTCAAGCCTTCTAAAATGCGAATCCGATCGCCTCGCTGTTCACCCAGCAAGACTTCCTGCATCTTCACCTTACCATCCACGACTTTCCAGACTTTCTCTGTTCCGGCGAACTGCACCACAGCTGACATCGGCACCACTATCGCCTTCTGGTCGGGATTGACAATGATCTGTCCTTCTGCAAACAGACCGGCTCGCAGAGCACGCTGGGAATTATCGACGACCGCTTCAAACAGCAGAGCACGACTCATCTGATCCAGAAAGGGACTGATCCGCGTTACTTTTGACTGCTTCAGCGGGAGTGATTCGATCTTCAACTCGACAGGCTGACCGACTTTAAGTTGCGTCGATAAACGCTCGGGAACCGTCCCCCGATAACGTAATTGATCAATCCGCACCAGCACCAGCAGCGGGTCACCCATTTTGATATAGCTGCCCGGAGCGACCAGTCGTTTCTGCACCACGGCGGTATAGGAGGCTGTCAGGACTGTATTATTCAAGTCTTCCTGGGCTAAATCCAGTTGGGCCTGCTGCACGGTGATATTCGCCATCTTTTCACGCACACCATTTAACGCAGAATCGTAACGGGCGGCTGCCACGCGTTCGAGTGATACGATTTGATCGTACTCAGCCTGTCCCATCACCTTCTTGTTAAACAGAACCCGGGCACGCTCCAGATTGGCTTTCGCTTCATCCCACTCTGCCTGTTGTTCTTTGGCAGGAGGAGATTTTTCCGGGACCAGATTTTCAACGGAATCGCCGGGCTTCAAACCAACCGCCGAACGGGCTTGAGATAGTTGCGCTTCTGCCTGTTTGACTCGCAGTTTGAAGTCATCCTGATAGACGGTGACCAGCGGATCTCCCGGCTTTACGACATCTCCCAAGTCGACATGTACCTTGAAAACGCGGCCTTCCACTTTGATTCCCAGTGTGGCTTCTTCATCAGGATACAGACTTCCCTGGCTCCGGATGATGCGCGGCCAGTTTTCTTCTGCGACTTCCAGAGTCTCCACATTCAAGACCGGTAGCGTTTCACCTGCTTTGGAAGCAGGGGCGGATTCACTACGTTCACATCCCGCAAAAAAGAGAGTTAACAGGAGAGAGAACAGGCAGGTATATGGAGGGCGATAGCAACAATAGTTCATGGCCGAATTATATCAATGAACGAGTTAATGTCGAGTGGTTTCCCCGTTCGATAAGTGGAATAATGAGACACCGGTTTTGACAGTTTTAGCGTTTATAGGATTCGTTCGAATAAACAGACAACATTTTCTTTACACAGGAGTTGAATTGCGTTTCTTCAAATGAAGAGTTGGTCCTCACTGCAGCCTGTCATATTAAGAATATTTTGCAGAGTTCCTCAGAATGCGTTCAGGCGATAATCTCGTGAAGCAGTTCACCACCCAGATCGGTCAGGCGGTAATCACGGCCATTAAAACGGTAGGTCAGTTTCATATGGTCGATTCCCATCAGATGCAGTAGCGTCGCATGCAGATCATTGACCCCCACGCGATTGTGGACGGCTTTATAGCCGAAGTCATCACTGGCACCATATTGCACGCCCCCTTTGATGCCCCCGCCTGCCATCCACATCGTGAAGGCATTCGGATTATGGTCGCGGCCCTGACTGCCCTGGGAATCCGAGGTTCTGCCAAATTCACCGCCCCAGACCACCAGAGTCGAATCGAGCAGACCGCGGGCCTTCAGATCAGCCAGAAGTGCACCAATAGGCTGATCCACCGATTTGGCAGCAATGCGATGATTCAGACCGATGTCACTATGACCGTCCCAGGGGACATCTGCAACTCCCCCACCCCCGCCGTTTGTACCAGCATAGATTTGAATGAACCGCACTCCCCGTTCGACCATGCGTCGCGCGGTAATACACTGTCGCGCGACCAGTTCTGTTTCTTTCTGATCGACACCATACAGTTTCTGAATTGTCTCTGATTCCTCTTTGACGTCCAGCGCTTCCGGAGCCGCAGTCTGCATCCGGTAAGCCAGTTCAAACGATTCCAGCCGCGCCGCCAGATCCGCTTCATGGGGCCTGAGCTTCTGATGGCTGGCGTTTAACTCATTCAAGAGGTCCAGTTGTGTCCGCTGTTGACGATCGGTCATGGAACCCAATCGGGCCAGATTGGAAATTGGCTGCTGGCTGCGCCCATCGATGGCGGTCGGCTGATAGACTTTAGGCAGAAACCCTGGTGCCCAGATCGGATTTCCCCCGCGAGGCATGGCACCATGCATCACCACAAAACCCGGCAGGTTCTGATTCTCCGTTCCCAGCCCATAAGTCACCCACGAACCCATACAGGGTCGTCCCTGCAGAAAGGCTCCCGAGTTCATCTCCAGCATTGCCGGGGTATGATTGTTCGAGCGGGAAAAACAGGAATAGATAAACGACATATCGTCTACATGCTGTGACACATGTGGAAAGATCTCAGACACCCATGCGCCCGATTCTCCATGCTGCTGAAATTTGAAAGGTGACTTCAATAACTTCCCACTCGTCGTAAAGAATCCGGTTTTGGGATCGGCACCTTCAAGTTTCTCACCATCTTTTTTCTGCAGCATCGGCTTGTAATCAAACGTATCAACCTGCGAGGGGCTGCCCGGCATAAACAGCCAGATGATCGATTTCGCTTTAGGAACAAAATGCGGCTGGCGCGCTTCCAGACCTTCCTCTTCTTCTGCGACAGCCGACTTGAGAATCCCCTGCTCAGACAGCAGCCCTGTCAGCGCCACACTGCCAAATCCGGAACCGGCATTTTTCAGAAATGACCTGCGTGATTTAAAATCAAAACCATGCCCCGGCTGTAATCTGTTTCGTGGTCTCATAACTTCTTATTTCCTGTGTATCGATTAATGGAAATCATTCAGGATCAGTCAACAAAAATAAATTCATTCATGCAGAATATCAGCTGACAGAAATCCGCCATCGCCAGTGCGCTCGCCTGTGGATTTTCTCCATACGATTCGGTCTGGTAATGGATAAACTCCAGCATCTTCTGCTGTTCTTCCGGTCGCGGCTTACGGGACAACGCGATCGCATACACCTCGTCGACCAGCTGCTCGAGTTTTTTCTGATCATCCGGTCGAACCCGTTTGGCAAATTCTTCTGCCAGCTTGCGGATAAAGGGAGAATTCATCATCGCCAGCGCCTGCGGAGGCACTGTCGTTACATTGCGTTTGCCAATACTTTGAATCGCATCCGGTGCATCGAACAGTTGCAGGATCGGAATCAGCTTGTCACGTTTGACGGTCAGATAAATACTCCGCCGCTTGTCTTCCTGTTTCAATGTTCCCGGCCCGAACATTTTGGGGTCAAGTGTGCCACTCACGGCCAGGAGGTGATCCCGAATCACTTCCGCGTCCATCCGCAGCGCCGGTCGTCTCCACCACAGATAATTATCGGGATCATGTTCCATTCCACTGGCATTGCTGGCCCCTGATTCGCGATAGACGGAGCTTTGCATAATCAGTTTATGAATCGGTTTCAGATTCCAGTTATTTTCGATCAATTGAGTCGCCAGATAATCAAGCAGTGCAGGATGAGTGGGTCGAAAACCCTGTGTGCCGAAATCGCTGGGCGTCTCAACAATGCCCCGTCCAAAATGATGATGCCACATCCGATTGACCATCACGCGTGCCAGCAGATGACCTGCACCAAGACTGGTATCTGTCAGCCAGTCAGCAAAAGCAATCCGCGGGTGTACTGGTCTTTCTTTTTGAGAATCTGTAAACAACCACTGTTTTTCCTGGGCATCACCGGTCATCAGGACCTGCAGAAAACCAGGTTCTGCCAGACCATCCTTGCGGTTGGAATTCCCCCGCACCAGATAATACACCTTGCGGGTATCTGGTCCGAAATTATAAGTTGCCCCCCCTTTACGTGCCGCGAAGACAGGCATCAGATCCCGTTTGGGATGCTTCTGCATATTCTCCTGCTCGGCGTCATTCAGCTCCGCCCAACCTTCATCATAGGGAGCAAACCACTTCAGCAGTTCCTGCTGCTGTTTTTCGTTCCGTTCAACTGCCGGCAGCGCCAGGATTTTCTGAATGTTCTCCGGAGGTGTGGTCTCCTTTGCTTTGAAATAAAAACCGGAAGCCCCCGCTGCATTCACGATTTTGACCAGCAATTCATTCTTACCGGCTTTGAGCGCCAGCTTGACCTGATCCTGATCCGCGGCTGCACCTCCCATCACTTTTTTCGACAGGACCGATTTGCCGTTCAACCAGACCTGAATCGCATCATCACGGCCCAGTGAAATATCCAGAGGACCAGCCGTCGGTACTTCAATCGTTCGAAACAGATAATTCGCAGAATTATTGCCGGTCAGTGTATTGTGAACAACACCGTCTTTCCATTCCGGCTGAGGGGTCCACTTCAACTTTCCTTCTGCAAATGTCTGTGAGAGATCAACCTTCTTTTCAGGTTCATTTTTCTTACTGAAGGCCTGGTCGAAATTCGCAGCCGAAAAAGGACCAATGACATGCCAGTCACTCAGCGTGGGCTGAATCGTCTCGACAGGTCGCTTTTCCAGCCACGCCGTCAGCTGAACGGGTAAAGACTCTTTTTCATATTTCAGGCGCGCGTCAATGAATGGCTTATGTGTGATATCAAAAGCCGCTTTTTCTTTCTGATATTTTTCCGGATGCAGGTCATGCTGATAATCCTGGAACCCGGTTTCCGCAAACGTGGCGACCATCCGGTAATAGTCGTGACTGGAGATCGGATCGAATTTATGGTCGTGGCACCGCGCGCATCCAAAAGTCAGTCCCAATGTCGTCGTGCCGACAGTATGGATAATATCATCCAACTGCTCATAGCGACTGCGCTCCCGCTCTTTTTGAGTCTGCTGCGAAGTGAATGGCCCTGCCGCCAGAAATCCGGTCGCCGCCTGTGACATATAATCTGTCGGCCCCAGTTGATCGCCGGCAATCTGCAGTCTGATGAATTGATCATAAGGCATGTCTTCATTGAGCGCTTTAATTACGAAGTCGCGAAAGTGATACGCTGCCGGTCGATCTCGATCAAAGGCATAGCCGTTACTCTCGGCAAACCGGGCCAGGTCCAGCCAGTGCCGCGCCCAGCGTTCACCATAATGTGGACCAGCCAGCAGACGATCAACCAGTTTAGAATAAGCTTCCGGATCGGGATCGTTCACGAACGATTCCACATCCGCCGGTTCGGGAGGCAGTCCCCACAGATCGAAGAAGACGCGGCGGATCAGAGTCTCGCGACTTGCCATTTCGTTAGGAGTAATTCCCGCCGCTTCCTGCTTCGCCAGAATGTATTGATCAATCGGATTCGTTCCCCAGGTTTTATTTTGGGAAACCGGAGGAGGCGACTGATTGAGTGGTTGAAATGACCAGAACTGACGCCCTTTTTCGATGTCAATCTTTTCTGCTTTTAATTCGGGAACCTTGCCATCGCGGGGATCGGGAGCCCCCATTTGAATCCATTTCTCAAAATCAGAAATCACCTGGTCCGACAATTTGTTCTTTGGAGGCATCTCGAACGATTCATGTCGTATTGCCGCCATTAAAAGACTCTGTTTTGGATCACCGGGCACGATCGTCGCGCCGGTATCGCCCCCCTTCAACATCGCCGGACCGGAATCCAGCAGTAGTTCGCCTTCCAGCTTGTTATTTTTCTTTGCGTCCAGGGAATGACATTCATAGCACTCATTCACCAGCACCGGCCTGATTTTCGATTCGAAAAACTGAATCCCTTCCCGACTCGGTTCAGCAGGCTTGGTAGCCTCAACAGCAAACACTGGTTGAAACAGGGTGATGATTCCCAGGAGTGAGAGCAGACAAAAGCGAATCATTAATATCATCCCTAATCAGCAAGGCGGGGAAGTTTGGAGAGTATTTCAGGCAGTAAATTTTTATGACTAATAATGAGATAGTCGGGCAGTCCCTTCACTTCTTATATGGCAGACGCATAAAGCACTACTTAATTGTACAAGGATTCAGACGCTTCGCAAGGATTATCATTCAACCACTCTGCGTCATTAATCACCACATAAAACCGGACTATCAGCTCTGAAAAAGATTCTTCTCTGCAGCGAAACAGGTTAGTACACACCACGGGAATCATAGATCGCTTCAAAAAGTAATGACAGAACCCGTCCGCGCGGAGTCCGTTGCCGCAGCCATCCAGGCGACAGCGGCTTGAGATTCTTCAGGAGTAATCCGCGCGGGACGCTCCCCTGTTCTGACACAATCAGCGAAATACCGCAGCTCTTCCTGCAACACTCCCAGGTAACGACCAAACGGCCGAGGCCAGTACATCGTGTCCGGCATTTTCACACCTGCAGCGTCATGGATCGTCAGACCTGCTTCACCACAATTGATATAAATCGCACCTTTCGTACCAATGATTTCCATCCGCGCGTCGATGGTATAAGGCGTCGACTCCGGCAGATGCCAGACCGACTCCACCACCGCAACAGCAGCATTATCCAGCCGCGCAATCGACCAGCCTCCATCAGGATATTTATTTTTCCCCGGATGAACCTCCTGCGCATAAACAGTGGAAACATTCGCACCGCTGAACCAGAGCATCAGGTCCGCATCATGAATTCCATCTCCCATCAAAGCGGAAATGTCATCGAGTACTGTTTCACCGATCGCTTTGGACAGGTTCCGCCGCGCATGCATGGAAATGATGTCGCCGATACGTCCTTCTTCAATCGCCTGCTTCGCCAATGTCACGCGCGGATCGAAGCGACAGATATGACCCACCATGAAAAAACCAGCCGCGTCGTGAGCGGCCTCCACAATTTTTTCACAGTCAGCCACTGTCGGCGCCATCGGCTTTTCCAGCAGGACATGCTTCCCGCTGCGCAGTGCCTCAATAGCAATGTCTCGATGATCGTTAATATGAGTAGTGATACTGACTACATCAATTTCGGGATCAGCCAGCAGTTCACGAAAATCGGTATAGCGTCGCGTGACTTCCAGTCGATCCGCAACTTCATTCAGACGTTCAGGACGTCGGGTGCATAAGGCAGCAAGTTCGATTCCCGGCATTTCAGACAGGTTGTCAGCGTGAACTTCGCCAAACCATCCCAGACCAATTACTCCCCAGCGAACTGTTTTTGACGGGCTCATCATGTGACCTCGGTCCTCTCGAATCATGAATTCAACGACTTGTGTGGTAACTCACGATTTCCAAACTACCGCAAACCGGACTTCTCGTCCATCGAACCACGATCTGGATGATCCCGATAACTCACCCAGATATCGTAATGTGAATCTCATCATCAGACCAATTCAGAGACCCGTTTCAGGTCTTTTTTGTCTTGTATGCCCTGCCCGCTTAACGTAGTATGGAGAGAACAACACCTGCGTTCCTCACACCCTCCTGCCAGCGTTACCAATGATGCCTATACGATTTCTTATTCCGCTGCTTGCTGTTGTTTTTGTTCCAGGCCCATTCGGAACAATTCAAGCCGCAGAAAAACCACTCCTCTTTGAAAAAGATATTCAGCCGGTTCTCGCTGCAAAATGTGGCAAATGTCATAGCGACAAGGTTCGCAAAGGGGGACTCGATCTCTCAAATATTACCGGCGTGCATCGTGGAGGAGAATCTGGAGAATCTGCCATCGCAGAAACAGTCGATGACAGTATGCTCTGGATTCTGGTTGAAGGCGGAGATATGCCACCTGAGGGACAGCCTCAACTGACGGAAGCAGAACGCAAACTGATTCACAAGTGGATCGACACCGGTGCCAAATCTGAAAAACCTCATCAGCCCGAAGAAAAGCAGATCACACAACACGATGTCCTGCCCATCGTGCTCCTCCGCTGTACTGCCTGCCATGGCGCACGACTGCAGCGAGGCGGCCTTGATCTGCGGACTCCCGCCAGCATGCGGAAAGGAGGCAATCAGGGCCCGGCGTTTGTCGCGGGCAAACCGGATGAAAGCCTGATGATCAAACGCGTTGAAAGTCATGCCTGCCCTCCCCAGGAACAGCTGCTGAAGTTTTTTGTCAAGCGGCCTCCACAATCAGAAGTCGAAACACTGCGGGAATGGATCGCTGCTGCAGCACCGATCGTCGATCCCGAACCGGAAGTTGTCGGTTTGCAACCGGATCCGCTGGTCACGGAAGAAGACCGCCAGCACTGGGCCTTTCAAGCACCACAGAAACAGCCTGACATCAAATCTATTGATCAACTGATTCTCAAACAGTTGCAGGCACACAAACTGGAATTTTCTCCCGAAGCCAGCCGCGACACTCTCATCCGTCGTGCCTATCTGGATCTGACGGGCATTCCCCCCTCACTCACGGAGTGGAAACAGTGGCGTCATTCTGATGATCCAGACTGGTATGCGAGTATGGTCGATCATCTGCTCGCTTCTCCCCGCTACGGCGAACGCTGGGGACGCTACTGGCTGGATCTCGCGGGGTACGCGGACTCCGAAGGGGGCGTCTCTTCCGACCCGTTGCGGGCCGTCGCCTGGAAATACCGCGATTATGTCATCGCCGCATTCAATAACGATAAACCCTACGATCGTTTTCTGCTGGAACAGATCGCCGGCGATGAATTAACCGACTATGAAAATGCGCCGGTGATCACAGAAGAAATTGTCGACAACCTCGTCGCCACCGGTTTCCTGCGGATGGGCATTGACCAGACCGGTTCCCGCACGATGAATTTCGTCCCCGAACGCCTGGGAGTGGTCTATGATGCCATCAATGTGATGGGTTCCTCGGTCATGGGGTTAACGCTGGAATGCGCCCGCTGTCATTCACACAAATACGATCCGCTGCCGCATCGTGATTATTATCGCTTCAAAGCAATCTTCCAGGGCGCCCTTGATGAATACGACTGGCTCTCTTTTAAAAACCGTTCACTGGAACTGGGCACCCCCGAACAGAAAAGCCGCGTCAAGCAAACTAACCCGCTGCTCAAAAAAGAACTCGCCAAACTCGAAAAACAGCATAAAAAAGCAATCGCTGCCCAGCAGATCGCCATGCTTCGCCAGTACTATCCCGATCAACCCGCGGAAGAACAACAGGAAACCCTGCAGGCTTTAAAAATTGCCGATAACACCCGCACACAACGCCAGCGGATTCTGGTCGAGAAATTAAGAATCGCGGAAACCATGCCCGAGTCGGATTTCACAGATAAGGTGCAACAGGCATTGCAAAACGTATCATCGATCGAAAAACAGATGAGCGAAGTGCAACAGCAGATGGAGCCCCCCCTCACAATTCGTGCCCTCTGGGACCGCGGTGAACCCTCTCCCACTTACATCCTGTTGCGAGGCGAACACGATCAACCTGGTCAACAGGTTGGTCCCGGCGTCCCTTCGGTTCTCACTGATGGACGTACTCCCTTCACAGTCAACCCCCCTTTTCCTGAAGGAACCCCCAAGACCGGCAGACGGCTGGCCTTAGCACAATGGCTGACTGCCGAAGATCACCCGCTCACTGCACGTGTGATGGTCAATCGAATCTGGTACCACCATTTCGGTACAGGCCTGGTCAAAACACTCGAGAACTTCGGCGTCAAAGGGGAACGTCCCTCTCATCCGGAGCTGCTCGACTGGCTGGCAATCCAGTTTGTCGAACAGAACTGGAGCATCAAAGAGATGCACCGTTTGATGATGAATTCGCGTACCTATAAACAATCCAGCCACATTACTCCTGCGATTCAACAGCATGATCCGCAGAACCGACTGCTTTCACATATGCCACTTCGCAGAATGAACGCCGAAGCACTGCGTGATTCGATCCTTGCCGTCTCCGGTAAACTCGACCCCACTCCCGGCGGTCCCCCTGATTCCGTCACCGTCGATCGCAACGGACTCGTCAGCGCCAACGCAACCAGCAAAGGTGGCTGGCGGCGCAGCGTCTATCTGCAATATCGACGAACCCAGATACCGACGATGCTGGATACATTTGATTATCCGGAAATGGGCCCTAACTGTGTTTCACGCAATGTCTCTACCGTTTCGCCTCAATCTCTGATGCTCTTAAATAACGAACGCGTGCATTCTCTTTCACATGCATTCGCCGGTCGGGTTCGCAATCTGCTGTCCGAAGACCAAAAGCAGGACCTGGGAGCCCAGATCGACCTGGTCTACCAACTGGCCCTCAGTCGTTCCCCCAGTAAGGAAGAACGTCAACTGGGACAGGCCACTCTGCAGGAGTTGGAAGCACTCTGGAAGAAAACACCGGAAGCCGCTCTGGACACTTATTGCCACACGATTCTTAACTCTGCCGCGTTTCTATACATTGACTGATGAATATGAACAGCCAGCCCGAACCACTTTCCTCACGTCGAGACTTCTTTGCCCGCACCAGTGATGGCGTCATGGGCGCCGCGCTGACACATCTGTTATGCCAGGATTTCTTTGGTGGCACCGCAGCACTCGCGAATGACGCACCGCACGCACCCCGGCAATACGATCTCAAACCCAAACAGCCTCACCATCCCCCTGCAGCAACTTCAGTCATTCAACTGTTTATGAATGGCGGTCCCAGCCAGATGGATCTGTTCGACCCGAAACCGGTTCTGAACAAGATGGACGGCAAACCATATCCCGGTAATATTGAAGATCTGGGAAATTCGAATACCACGAGTATCGGCGAGATGCTGGGCGGGCAATACAAATTCGCCCGACATGGAGAATCAGGCATGTGGATGGCTGACGTCCTTCCCGAGACGGCAAAGATGGCGGATGAACTCTGCCTGATCAACTCCATGTGGACCGATCATCCCAATCACGATAATGCCCTGTATAAAATTCACAGCGGCCGTCTGTTTATGGGTTATCCCACGCTGGGCTCCTGGACCGTGTATGGACTGGGAACCGAAAACCAGAATCTGCCCGCGTACGTCGTCTTAACCGATCCACTGGGCGCTCCTAAAAACGGCACGCGCAACTGGACATCCGGCTTTCTGCCACCCACTTACCAGGGAACTCGACTCCGTCCCACCGGTTCGCCAATCTTAAATCTCAAGCCGCAATACGACCAACCCTCGGCTGTCACCGAGTCCGCACGCAAACTGCTCAATCAGCTTGATTCCATCCATCGTGACGAACGACCTCACTACCCCCTGCTGGATGCCCGGATCGAATCTTACAGCCTCGCGGCACGCATGCAGATGTCCGCCACGGAAGCCCTTGATTTATCGAGTGAATCAAAACACACCCTGACAGATTACGGCATCGGAGAGCAGGAAACCGACTCGTACGGCAAACGCTGCCTGCTCGCCCGCAGACTGGTCGAACGTGGAGTCCGTTTCGTACAGATCTTCCTTGAAGAACAACCCTGGGACAGCCACGCCGACCTGACCGCCAATCACCGCGCCATGTGTCAGCGAACCGACAAACCGGTTGCCGGCCTGCTCCGCGATCTTAAACAACGAGGCCTGCTCGACTCCACCCTGGTGATCTGGGGCGGCGAATTTGGACGCACTCCCACCACACAGAAATCTGCAAATGGCTTCTCAGGACGCGACCATAACATGCAGGCCTTCACATCCTGGATGGCAGGCGGCGGAATCAAAGGAGGCACCACTTACGGCGTTACCGATGAATTCGGACACAGCGTGGTCGAAAACCCCGTCAGCGTCCACGACTTCCACGCCACAATCCTCCACCAGCTGGGGCTCCATCACCAGGAACTTTTCTATACGCGCAGCGGACTCGAAGAACGCTTGACCGGTGTTAATCCACCTCGCGTGGTCAAGGAGATCCTCAGTTGAACCACCCGGGATGTGAATTCAACCGACGTGAGTTTCTGACGACATCTGCGACAGTCGGTTTCGCCGCCACTTTCGGCTTGAAAACAACAGAGTCTGCAGAAAACCAGACACCCGATATTAAGATCATCGATACCAACGTCAGCCTGTTTCAGTGGCCCTTTCGAAGACTCCCGCTTGACAGTACTCAGACGCTGGTAAAAAAACTTCAAGTCCTGGGAATAGAACAGGCCTGGGCAGGCAGCTACGAGGGCATTCTGCATCGTGACATTTCGTCAGTCAATCAACGACTGACTGACGAATGTCGACGCTACCCCCAACTCATTCCCATCGGTTCCATCAACCCCACATTGCCGGACTGGGAACACGATCTGCAACAATGCAGTCAAAAACATCAGATGCCCGGCATCCGCCTGCATCCCAACTATCACGGCTATACGCTCACAGATCCGCGTCTGCTGGCATTATTACAACAGGCCACCGCTGCAGGACTGTTCGTTCAACTCGCCGTCTCTCTCGAAGATATCCGCACCCAGCATCAATCACTGCAGGTTGCGGACGTAGAGCTTTCACCACTTCCGGAACTGGCAGAGAAAGTTCCCGGACTCAGACTGCAGTTGTTAAACGCAAGACTTCGCCCGAATCTGATCAACAAACTCAGCCAGGCGCCAGGAATATTCTTCGATACGGCCCGGCTGGAGAGTACCGATGGCGTACATGGGCTGGTGAAGCGTCTCCCTGCAGATCGAGTCCTGTTTGGTACACACGCCCCTTTTCTGATTCCTGAAGCCGCATTAGTGCGTGTCTCTGAATCTTCGATTCTTGACGCGGAAGAGCTGAAATTCGTACTGGCAGACAACGCGACTCAATTCTTTTCGGCCAGTAAAACGAGCCAGAAACATCCTGCCAGGGTCCGAGTGAAAACAGACCATTCAAAAAAAACAACTCTCCCACCTCAGACAGCTGGTCTGCCTGCCAATGCAGTGCTGGAAGGCTATCGCATCTGGGATTCCTATTTCACACCCGCCCATTCTCATCCGGGCCGTGATGGCAGCAGTGCTCTCATTGCTGAAATTGAACGGGCGATGCCTGCCATCAAGGCGGGTAAGTTTGAAAAACTCTGCTACTTCCCGCATGTCGGCATTGGGACAACGACGGACCGTGAACTGGAACAGAAGCTGAAAGCACATCCGGAACTTGTGGAAAAGCCGCTGAAACGCTGGCCTGATCTGCTGCTGGGCATGATTCAACTCAACGCCAATAATGTGCCTGGCTCGCTGGACGCACTCAATCGCTGGTTACAGGACGGCCCGATGCGCGGCGTCTATTTTCCGGGAGGCGGGCCGGCAGCTCTCACATGTACGCATCGCAATTTCGACCCTCTCATCGAACGAATTGCAGACTTGAATGGCGTGATCATGCAGCATACCTGGTTCATTACAGGAGGCAAGAAGAGCACAGGAATGTCGACTCCTTCAGAACTGGCAGTGCTGGCAAAACGCTTTCCGCAGCAGAAATTTATCTGCGCGCATTCCGGCGGTGAGTGGGAACGTGGCATTCGCGCAGTACGCGATTCGGAGAATATCCTTGTGGAAACTTCTGGTTTTGATCCTACAGCCGGCTTCATCGAAATGGCGGTGCGTGAACTGGGAGCCGACCGCGTTATCTTCGGCAGCCACCTGCCTTCCCGTTCGCTGGGAACCGAGCTATGCAAAGTCACGGCAGCACAGATTTCTGAAGCGGACAAACGTCTGATACTCGGCACCAATTTCCGCCAGCTGCTGACTCCCGGTTCTGAGTAAGACCGCCTGCAGTCAGAAGAATACAACTCTTATTTAAAAAAGCAGTCCCCGAAAACCGGAAGTTTTCGGGGACTGTCTGTCAATCATTTTTCACGACTGATTTAGTCCAGCAGTGGGTTATCCCCGTCAGCCACACCGCTGAAGAAATCATCGATTCCAGGCAGATGGCGTTCCGAGGCATCCAGAGCATCACTCATCAGCGAGTCACCATCATCGTCATGATCGTAACCCAGAGTATGGCCCATTTCATGCAGCATGACCGTCAACAGATCCATCTGGCCATAGGCTGCACTTCCAGTACCGGCAACCAGCTCACCACTGGCATCCAGGCTGAATTCACTGTTGTCGAACGGCGTGTCATCCACAAACCAGCCATAGCCAGCGGCGTTGACGTCGATCAGAATTGTAGTGGTAGTCGCGGCCCCCAGCATTGCATCAGGCAGATCAGCCAGAACAAAACTGACAGACTCCAGCAGACTGATCTGGGTTTCACTTAATCCTGTCGATTTCCAGTAGCTCAAAGCAGCGTCGCGAACAGAATCCAGATCGGATTGAGTAATCGCAGGAGCATTCGAAGTACTGACACCTGCTGCCGCCATCAGTGGCCCCGTACGTTCGATGCGGATAGCATCAGCCCGGATTCTTCCATCGGCAGCATTGTCAGACAGTGTAACAGAAATCAAACCACCGGCTGTGACATTCACAGTTCCCAAAAGCTCCCAGTTCGCCCCATCACTGTTCAGGTCATTGGGGGCAACTCGCTGATTGACCACAATTGGACCACCCGCGTTAATCGAGTATTCCGCATTGGTGGCCAGACTTCCATGGGCAGACCAGGTCGCGTATACATTAAAGTTGTCACCAGGATTCAGACCACTGAATTCCCAGGTTGCCGTTCCGGTATCACCGGTATTCAGCTGATGGGTATCCCACTGGTAATAGGCCAGCCAGCTTGTCGCAAAGAAGTCGCCCGTGCTGCTGAAACCGGTATCACCGTCGTCGATAATCAGTGTAGCCGTCATCGTGGCAGACAGATCAATCTCGAACGAGCCTTCGTCACTATCGTTACTGTTTATAGTAAGTAAGCTGGTTACCGGACCGGCTGTTCCCGTACTGTTGAATTCCACTTGTAACGTCGTCGATTGACCAGCGTATATTGTAAAATCAGGGGAAACTGGAATTCCGAACACAGATGCACCAGTTAGGCTGATAGAAGACAGATTCAGAGTATCGGTTCCGGTATTCGTAATCGTAAATGTCTGGAACAGAGATTCTCCATGGAAGGCGGTACCCAGATCGAGGCTGCTTACACCATCAACGAGGGTGACGGCACCTGCCTCGATTTCGATTTCCGGAGCAATCGAACCGGGTAACAGCACTTCCAGACGCATTGCATCAGCGGCCAGTTTACCGGGAGTTCCATTATCCAGCAAAGTAATCGTTAAATCACTACCGCCGGCAACCTGGAATGTTCCCAGTGTTTCCCAGTTCACACCACTACCATCAACAAAATCGTCGGCAGCATAACGCTGGTCCAGCGATACGGTGATATCCCCACCCAAAATTCCAGAAATCAAAAATTGAGCATTGGAAGACAGGTTACTGTGGGAAGCCCAGTGTGAAGAGATACTGTATGTACCCGCTGCGAGGTTCGTGAAATCCCAGGTAGCGGTATCTGTACTGGGAAGATTATCACTGGCCAATACATCCTGGTCATCTTCGTAATAATCATAGATTGTAGTGCTGGATTGTGGAATCCAGTTACCACTGGTCGTGTAACCCAGATCACCATTGTCAATAATCATGGAGTTTGCTGCTGACCCGGTAACGGTAAAGTTAAACGGATTCGCATCGGAAGAATCGACACCGAATGAGACCATACCTTCGAAGCTGCCAGCTGAGCTGGCATCCATCTGCAGGGTAAAGGTGGTGGATGCCCCAGGTGCCAGGTTTGTTGATCCAAACCCACTGATGAGACTGAAGCCAGCAGGAAAATTGATCGTTGGGCTCAGGGCCATGTTTCGTTCACCGTAATTGGTCACAGTGAATGTCTTGACCACAGAAGCTCCCACGATCGTGTCATCAAAGTTGACCGTCCCGCTGTCTTCAACCGTACCGCCATCCACTTCGACTTTGACCACGGGATCGACAACTCGATAGATGCGAATCTGATCCGCGTAAACGATACCATCAGCATCATCGGTCAACTGTACGGTCAATGTTGAACTGGGGTCGGAAACCACAAACGGATCGCCGATGTATTCCCAGAGAATTCCATCATCGAGGAAATCATTGGAACTGGTCTGTTGATTCACATAGACAGTTACGGGAGAAACTCCATCAGAGATTGTGTAAGGAGCATTCGAAGCAGCCCCCGAACCGTTCATGGTCACGCCAGGATCGACAGTCCAGTGAGCAACGACCTGATATCGCCCCGGTTCCACATCAAAGCTCCAGGTCGCGGCATTGGCACCAGTTCCGGGCTGGTACAATTCATTCGCATACAGAAACAGAGGATCGCCTATGTTTTCTGGATTCACTTCCTGCCAGGTCCCAGATGTAGAGAAATTGGTATCGTTAATTCCGACAGTCGCCGGTCCCGCTTCTCCACGAACCGTAAAGTTATACGGGTTCTCGTCAGCATCCCCTGTCGTAAAGGACACTTTACCAAATGTGGTACCGTTCGTTCCTCCGTCAAACTGAATGCTGAAAGTAATACTCGCACCGGCGGCAAGTGGGACTGTAGCCGTATCTGTACCGAACGGTGAAGTGGGCAGGATACTGAAACCCGGTGGGAATTCAATCAGTCCCGTCACATCCACTGCGTCAGTTGTTGACAGGTTGGTAATCGTAAATTCTTTGATCACGGGGATGCCAGGCAGTGTGCTGCCGAAGTCTACCACACCCGTGTCATCATCCACGGGTGAGCCATCAACTGTGATCTCAATATCCGGTACAGGCAGGTATTCAATGCGAACCGCATCCGCAATCACTCCGTTAGCCAGATCCCAGTTATCCCGGACCCAGCTACTGGCTTCGTTCGTCAGGGTGACGACCAGTTCCCCGGTAGTGACATTGAATGAAGTACTCAGATCGAACCAGGCAACTCCATCTTCCACAAAACTGGAAGGTGCTACACTCTGATCGACCTCAATAATCGAACCACCATTCAGTGAGTAAGGAGCATCTTCCACACGATTGAAATATTGAGACCAGGTTGTAGAGACCCGATAGTTCCCGTTCGTCAGGCCGGAAAAGGTCCAGGTAGCAGTTTCCAGTCCGGGAGCTGGTGTGTAGCCAGGATCATTGGGAACAGCCCCTGTCACATCGCCTTCATAACCGTTCGAACCCAGATTCTCCAGCGTAGGAAAATTTATAAAACCGGGTGTTGCTGAAAAGTCTGCATCCCCATCGTCGATGATGATGACATTGGAAACCTGACCATCCAGCAGAATATTGAAGGTCGATTCATCCACATCATCCGTTTCGAATGAGAAGATACCGGAACGGTCGCCGAAGGTGTCAGATCCCATGGTAATTGTAAATGAGATCGTATTACCGCTTCCGATGACCTGATCCGTCAGAGTGGTTTCGTAACCGGTGGGTACTAAAACATTACTGATCGTCAGATCTGATGAGCCAGAATTGGTAATTTCAAACGTACGCACCACATTGGTCAACAGTTCTGTGGGACCGAACTGAATCCCATCGGGATTACCGTCGACAATCTGTGCCGGAGGTTCCAGGGCATCGGTCACATCCAGCAGATCAATCTCTGGTCCGGCAGAAACGCGTTCGATCCGGATTGCATCGGCGGTAATATATCCGTCGGCAAGGTTGGTCAGCATCACGGTCAATGTTCTGCTGCTTATGGTAAACGTATCCAGGATTTCCCAGGTGGTGCCATCGGCTGAATAATCATCCGGTTCCAACTGCTGATTCAGATCAAAGGTCCCATGATCAATAGCAGTGGAACCGATTTCATCGCGAGTCCCGTCAAAGACGGTAAACGGAGCATCCGTTGCCTTGAACTGTGCGGCTGAAGGATTCTCAGAGAAAGGCCAGGTCACGGAAACGCGATATTCACCAGGAGTCAGCCCAAAGAATTCCCAGTAAGCCTGGGCAGGACCGGTACTAAAGGGAGTTTCAGCGTCAGTAACATAAAAGTCGTCTTCAAATCCGGCACCAGTGGTGAGATAGGTATTGCTAAGAGTAAACCAGGGCCAATCGCCAGTGAATGTGAATCCAGGATCGCCATTATCGATAATGAAGGCGGGATTATCTTCAAAAGGCGTCACGTTTTCGAAGTTCAGGTACTGGACTGTACCCACGCCGTCTGCAGTCAGAGAGAAGCCGGTGTCGATGACTTCCTGTCCCTTGGAGTCGAAGTCCAGGAAGTCTGTGCCCCCCTGTCCATCAGCAGAACGCAGAACCGGAGGCCCGTCGATCGGGAAGTTACCATCCTGGGACAGCGGGTCAATGTAGATATAATCATCGAACTGGCTGCCCACCACATTTTCCATGAAGCTTGGATTCGTATCAGGCTGCTCAGGTTGAATCTGCTGCAGTGTGACAGTGCTGGTGCCGAATACAATCTGTGCCTCGTTGATGATGTCCACGTCAAACGTGATGCCGGCACTGGCAAAACGGAAGTCGACGGTATCATTACCATGAATGTCAGTAATCACATCGGCACTGCCGGCGTTTCCGGGTTCCAGCAGGAACACATCGTTGCCGCCGTTACCAGAACCACCTGCCCCGATACCACCGCCAGCACCGAAGCCACCGCCGTCCAGGTTGTCGCTGCCGAGACCGTCTCCCAGAATGTTATTATCATTATCGCCGGTGATGTTATCGTTACCATCACCACCGAACACGTTTTCAATGCTGTTATCATCGTCACCACCGCCGGCACCAGCGAGCAGACTACCAATATTGGTGGCAGTTCCTGCAAACAGGTTGACTGTCACACCCGTTGTAAAGTCCCGGTAATCCAGGCTGTCATTTCCACTGTCACCGTCGAGTGTTCCCGTCAGGCCAGCTCCGTCAGACAGGTCGAATCGATCATCCTGCGAGCCACCAATCAGGTTCTGGAAGCTGGTGAAATCCAGACGCTCTTCCGCTCCGCTGGCAATCGCATCCCCGGCTACTGTCCGACGACCACTGTTCAGATTGGTCCGATCGGCAATGATGAAGCCTTCGTCGGTAGAAGTAATGCCCCAGTAATTACTCAGATCAGGGCCTTGCAGCGTATCCACGCCAGCTGAACCGATCAGATTGTCGATATTATCGAATCCTGTGGAAAGTACCGTTTCCAGAATACTGGTTGATTCGGTTCCCCTGAAACCATCAGTCGTACCTAATGCATTTAAGATGACATGCACGGCCGGGGTATAGCTACTGTAGTCAATCGTGTCGACATCAGCTCCACCATCGATGACGCCTGTCAGCACGTTACTCGCCAGGAAAATGAAATCATCCAGGCCTGCATCACCATTTAAGCGTGTATCAACGCCCGGGGGTGTGCTGTTCTGGAGGTTGAAGGTATCATCGCCACCGGAACCGTTGATTTCGACGTTATTCAGATCCAGCGGTGCTCCCAGATTTACATTAATGGTGTCATTGCCGGCGGTTCCCGTGACGTTCAGATTATCGATGTCTGTAAATGTCACGTCGGTTCCGGGAGAACTGCTGATGCCTTCAATAGTTGTGGAGGTCACTTCAAACGTATCATCACCGGTCACATCACCGGAGTCATCCAGTGTTAAAGTGTCAGTTCCATCTTCCCCGAAGACCGTAATCGCGGCGAAAATATTATCAACGGTATTACCAGCATCGAAGATCTGGATCAGATCATTCCCCAGTCCCCCCAGGACGGTGACATTGGTCACGGTACCAGTAGGAGTAGACTGCACACGGATCGTATCGTTGCCTGTATCCGTACCATCCACATCATCCGCATTCAGTTCTACATCGGTCAGGGTGGTGGTCGTATCCAGACCGATCAGATCCAGCAGTTCTCCCCCCGTTCCGGAAAAGACCTGCAGTTCATTAAACCCGCTGAACTGCAAATCGGTAAACTGCATGTTACCGTCGATCAGTGAAAAACCATCGTTATTGGCTCCCACATCGCTGATCGAAATCCTGTCAGTCAATGGAGTGGAAGAAGCATCCACGCGTAATCCGCCGGTCGCAGTACCATTGATCCCGACGCCTTCGAGACGAGCGAATGACAGTCCCAGATCGATGTCGGCACCGGCTGTAGTAGCGGCACCAATATTACCACTGCCCAGACCATCGTCGGTATCTGAGAAGTAACCCGTATTATGATCTGACGTGAAGTTCACATTGAGGGTATCTGTTCCCAGCCCCCCGTCATAGTGAATCGTGATGTCGTCAACGGTAAAGGGAGCCGCCCCTGCAAATTCCGCATTCAGGAACGTCTGAGCCGATGCATTCAAATGCGAACCGTTGGATCCAGGAATCGTTGCTGGAGCTGCCCCCTGGAAGAATGGCAAAACACCATTCGCATTCTCATTGATGTTCAATGTTTCGTTATCGGTCGATCCGATCGTAGTGAATGACAGGATGTCGGCGACGGCTCCGGTAAAGAAGTTGCCTCCATTGATATCCAGCAGCAGATCGGTGTCTGTTGCATCTACAGTCGCATCAATCGTATCAGCAACGGTATTCTGGAAACCGGATGTGAGCATGTTGAGCACCAGGTGATATCCACCTGTGCTGGTATTCACGTTTTCGATTCCCGTGTAATCGACAGTCTGTTCGGTATCAGATGGGAAGTCAAACGTTCCCGAGCCGGGAGCGGCTCCCAGTGTCAATAAGGGATTTGAGATAGCGCTGAAATCCATGTTTAACACATCACCGGGACCCGGGAATGTAGGAAGACCACCGTTCACGGTAATCGGTGAATCATCTGTCGGCAGAATGTTGAACGTGTCGGCATCATCGCCACCATTGATGGTCGTCTGCGTCGCATCCACATTGCCCAGCAGGTCTACGGTTGCACCCGTGCCATCAGTAATTGGATCGACGTTGATCTCAATGGTGGTTGAAGCACGCACGGTGCCGCCGGCGGTCAACAGGAAGTCATCGCCAGAGTTCAAAATAACATCAGCGCCGGTTGATTCAACAAGCACACCACCGCCGTTGATCGTCAGGTTATCCCCGGCACCGCCTGCATCTGTTGAGGTCAGCGTCACATTACCAGCACCGGTCACATTACTGGCGACCGTCAACGGACTGGCAGTGGTCACAAGCACCCGGTCTCCGGCATCAAGGCCGACCAGACCATTCACCGTGCCCAGTTCCAGGGCTCCTGTGTTAATGAGAACGATATTGCCAGTGGTAGCCACTGCTGCAACTCGACTGACTGCCAGATCGATGTCATTTGCACCTCCGCTGACTCCAGAACCAATGTTCGTGGCTGCACGCAGTTCGACTTCAGTACCCGCACCACCACTAATCAATGCTGCTTCGCCAGCCGTGTTGTCGAGGATCCCCTGATTGGTAGAAGTCACGCTAATCGTACCGCTGGCACTTCTCAGGTCGGCAAGCCGCACATTGCCAGTGGCCGTCACATTCAGAGCCCCACCCTGGGCATTGACCAGCGAACCTTCTGTTTGTGTGAAAGAACCACCGCCGCTGGTGTCACTGTCGGCTGTCAACGTCACCACTGCTGCAGAATTCGTATCAACTGCAGAAGCGGCATTCAGGTTCAGATTGTTGTCTGCCAGCAGGTCGATAGCTCCACCGTTGGTCTCTACCGTACTATTGACGTCAATATTTCCCTGTGCGTCTACCAGAATCGTAGCTGCTGCTCCGGTAGCTTCTATAATATTGTTGACTGTCAGCGTACCGCCTGTCACCAGTGAAATATTTCCGAGTGCCGTGATACCAGCCAGGGTATCAACCGTGCCAACCGCAAACCCGGCAGCACTTTCAAGGAAAATAGTACCGGCCGCTGTGACTGCGGACACTGTGTTGACTGCCAGCTCGATGTCGCCTGGATGGCCGGAACCGATGCCCGTTGCAGCCCGAAGAGCCACAGTGTCAGCGGTGATGACTGCTGTCTCAGCAAAGGTATTATCAAAAATCTCACCACCGGCTGTTGTAACCTGGACTTCTCCACTTGTATTCACATTCGTGAGCAGAATATGATTGGCCGCATCGAGGTCAATCGTACCGTTACCACTGCTGGTAATCTGGGTGCCAGAATCGGTCATAACGATCAGACCAGCGGAGTTAATCTGAATCAGATTACTTCCATTGTTGGAAATGACAGCCCCAAAACCGACGTCGAAGTTGCCAGCCGCATTGGACAGCTGCAGTGTCCCACCGGTTACAGCGAGGTTTTCATTCACAACGAAACCACCGCCCGACGCAATCGTAGTATTGCCGCTGACTGTGAGCCCGTTGATGACGCTGACATTCCCAATGCTAATCCCATCAAGCTCAGCCAGTTCCAGGCCGCCGCTGACATCCCCTTCCAGAAAATCAATAGTCGTTTCCAGAGCATCGCCGACACCGGCTCCGGTGCCTGCAGTCAGAGTAGCGTTGGTCGCATTGATGTTGTTGACCGCAGCGTTCGCGTCAGTGATCGCACCGCCGGTCGCTTCCACGGTCACGTTGCCACTGGTGGTGATCAGTCCCAGCTGGATATCACTTCCCGCGGTCAGATCAATCGTGTTCGCACCCGCATGAATTATACCTGCAGCAGCGAAAGTAATCTGGTTGCTGGCATCGACGTCGACTGAACCAGTCGTCGTAAAGGTACCATTCACATTAACCTGGCCTGCTGCATTCAGGTCGAGAGCTCCCGATCCGATATCTACGGTTCCCGTGTTGATCGTATCATCGCTACCGGCGTTGACAGTAATATTCGCATCAAAATTTGCATCGACGCCTTCGATATTGACCGTATCAACACCGTCTCCACCGCTCAGTTCGGTATTAATCGTGAGACTGTTGTTCGGATTCAGAAAGGTGACAGATTCTCCCAGAAAATCAGAGTCAATGAAGGAATAATCATCGCTGGGGTTCAGATCGTCTGAAAGTGTGATCACTTCAGCTCCAGCGCCGGTGAAAGTGAAGATACGATCGTTGACGTCCAGATTGTCGATCACTGGTTCCAGACCGGTATAGGTAATCGTCGCCGTCGCCAGTGTTTCACCGTCCAGCAAAATACTGCCGTCACTGTCGCTGGCGAAAACATGTTCTACTGTGTTCACCAGACCCGTGCGTTCCAGAATGAGCGTGTCATTTCCGCCGGCTCCGCCTCGGAACTCGATCTGAATGTCCGTAGTATGATCGATAGTGTCCAGATCAATGGTCAGGGTATCGTCCTGGCCATCTTCGCCGTTAATTACCAGCGGACCGTTTATGGCAGCTACGGGAAATGTCGAGATGATCGTGCCCGAAACGGTTTCGCTCAGAACAAAATTTCCTCCGACAATACTCAGTGTATACTGGTCTGCTGTGCCATTGTTCGGCACTGTGATTTCCGGCGTGGAGTCGACCATATGAATTACAACATCGTTTCCGTTACCACCAACATAGGTCAGGTAGGCATTCAACCCGCTACCCAGGAAATTTGTAAACACATGGCCTTCAGGGTAGCCAACGAAAGCTCCTGTGATTCCGTCGGCAGCGTCATTGTCGATCAATGTGAACTTATCACCATCGACTGGAGTATAAGTATTGGTCAGATTCAGAGCGGCACCGTTCAACACAACATCTCCGTTGACGATAAACTGGTCGTAACCGGAACCAGCAGTTTGCCCGTTAATTTCGATATCAAGAAAATCATCACTGTTTAAGATCAAGTCTCCGTTAATAACGACCTGACCAGGGCTGTTACCTGGTGCCAACGTAACATTCTTGTTAATCCCAGTCCCGGTTGCGTCTACATTTCCGGCATAGGTTCCCGAGAGAATGTTGACGGTTCCACCAGCGGTGACATTGGCAATCGCTTCCTGAATACGCCCAGCAGGACCTGTTTGACTACCCAGTGCCGTCACATTGAGTGTGGAGAAATCACCCTGAAAACCTGCCAGCCCCACGTTTTGGTCTGTGCCGTCATCCAAGAATGAAGTGAAGTCGACTGCCAGAGCACCAGCACCGTCCAGTTTGAGAACTACAGCGTCATCGTCATTCGTGGCCCACCAGTTGCCGCTGAAGTCAACAACTTCGCCGGACGTCTCATTATTAAACACGGCAACAGTACTGCCGAAGCTGTTGTTGAAAAATGTGTTCGTCGAAATTGTGCCGTCAAACTGGTCGTCCAGACGCACATCTCCATACCCGGTAGCAGACGTTCCCGCACCATTGTTGAGGAATATATTTTCTTCGACGATATTGCCTTGCGCGCCGCGGGTTGCGTCACCAGTACCGCCAAATCCGGTGAACCGCAGTCCGGCGCGGTCATTGGTATCGAATGTGTTCATTGTGATCAATGAATTCTGAATACCGCCCTGCAGGCCATCGAAGTCATTATTGCTGAAGACGTTGTTCTGGACGACGGCATTTTCGACACCGAAGCGTCCGAAGTTCGCACCGGCACCGTTCCCATCGAACAGGTTGTCTTCAAACAGCGGGTCTCGGCTGGCACTACTGCTGACGTTCCGCGTCCCGTCGACGAAAAACCCTGTGGCACCATTGAGTACCCAGTTGGAGGTAAAGTGGAAACCGTCGAACGTATCCTGGTCAAGATGGAAGATACCGCCACCACCGATCTGGCTCGTGCCGTCGATCACGTTTTGGTGCACGGTGATATCGTCACCAGAGTTATCCAAAAAGACCCCGGAACCGGTAAAGCCGACGAACTGGTTGTTCAAAATCTGCAGGTCATCGATCGGTCCGGATGTGGAGACAATTCCTGTCGTTCCGCCGGAAAAAGTGAACCCATCGATCGTAGTTCCCGCTGAACCGCTCTGTAAATCCAATCCTGCACCACTAGCGGGGGCGATGATCGACGAGAGCGAGTCGTCCAATGTGCCGCCACGACCACGCGCGTCGACTCCGGCCTGAACTCCCAGCAGATCAACCTGCTTGGAAAGCGTAATATTTTCCACATACGTACCGGCATTAACGATGACGGCTCCCGCCGCAACTACTCCGTCAATCCCCCCCTGGATAGTGTTGAACGCATTGACTCCAATCACTGCATTTTGATCACCTCCCTGATTGGGATCCGCGTCAGTGATGAAGGTGCCGTTCACGCCGGTGAAAGTGGTGTCCACATAGGTTACGGGAACAGGAGGCAGGAAGGTGAGGACCACATCGTTCCCGTCACCACCGTTGTAAAAGATGCGGAAGGTCTGACCGTTGACCAGCACGGTATCGCCGTTGTCAAGACCGGCAAAGGTGCCCGTGAGAGTACCGCCCACATCGATGATTTCGAATGTATCGCCCAAGATGGCGCCGACGATGTCGCTGCCCGTGGTATCCAGTATGGCACCACCCAGATTCACATCGCCGGTTGTCACGAATTGATCATGTCCGTCCGTCACCCCGACCCCGGAGTTTCCGTCGATTTCCACATTCAATAAGGAGCCGGCAGTCAGTATCAAATCGGTACTGGTAAAGATGCCGGGACTGAAACCGGGTGCGATGGTTGCTCCGGCTACGGATGCCGTGACACTGCCGTCCACCGTTGCTACTCCCATCAAGGTGACGGCTTGGTTGACGTCCACATTTTCGGTGTAGGTCGCATTGAGCACCACAGTCACAACATCACCAGGCATCGCGGCGTCAATGGCGTCTTGAATGTGCCCATAGAGATTACTGTTGCTGGAAACCTTCACATTACCATCCAAGGTGTTGTTGTTCTGGATGGCATCCAGATCCACGGCAGGTGCTGATCCTCCCACCTGGCGACTATTATTAGTGAAGATGTTGCCGGTAACCGTGGGATTTTCCGAGGACTGCGGGAAGTAGGTCGCATCATAGAAGAACAATCCCACGTTGGTGTGGTTTTCAAAGGTGTTGTTCAACACCTCGCCACCCGGTTCAGCGAAATTGAGAGCCGCACCACTGGCATTATTGATGAATGTGTTCCCGTTTACTTTCGAAGTGGAATCCAAGTTTCCGGCGTTAATTCCCAAACTACCAGGTGCTTCGAAAGTGTTTCCCAGGATTTCAATCCCTTCGGCGGTGTAGATGGCAGGGTTTTCTGCAAAAAAGATCCCGTTGTTTTTTGCCTGGATGACATTGCCCGTAATATCGAAATTGTCGTAGTGGATGCTCGCGAAATGCCCTGTCATCACTATGCCGCGGGCGGTGTTATCATCGGTCACATCAATCAGATTGTTCGAGATTGTGACAAAGCTGATCGTCGCCGAATCGGTTGAATCAGGTCCGCCGACAACTTGTTCCCCAAACACAATCCCGTTAACCTGGTTACCAGGGACGAATGTTTCATGGATGTAATTGTTTTGGATCACGATGTTTCCGCGTGTAGATACCCCCAGCCCGGAATTTGTCGGGCGCACGTTGATCCCATCCCGATCGAGTCCCGTGATTTCAAAGCCGTCAATCGTGACGTTATCGGCACGGACTTCAATCCCAAAGGTTGAACTCGGATCAATCAGACTCTCCGCCCCGCGAACACCATTACCTGCAATCCCGGCATTGGCTCCCTGAAGAATCACGGATTTATCCACGATCACATCTTCGGCATAAGTGCCAGCAGCAACATTAATAGTTGCCCCTGATGCTGCCAGATCAATGGCGTCCTGAATCTCGGCGCCACCGGCAGAACCAGTGATATTCACAGTCGCCGCGGTCCCGGAAATCGCATCTGCAGTCACGTCACCCGTCAACTCGACAACTTCCGCGTTAAACTGGATCGTCTTTCCTGCGGCTAGTGAAACAGAAGCATCCACATTGATCTCATCTGCATCATCGCCGCCGTTGATGATAATGTTGGCGGTGTAGTTGGCAGCGAGTGAAATGATGTTGATTGTATCAGCACCGGTCCCGGCATTGATTGTCAGTGTGCCAGTGGGATTATTGAACGTTGTCGTCTCACCTGAAGTAGAGCTAACGGTCGTCTGCCCGCCGCCTGCGTCGGTAACGGTAATCGTTTCATCAACACCGCTGTAATTCAAGGTAACATTGGTTGCATTTATTGTAGAAGAAATTGGCTCCAGACCGGTATAGGAAATGAAATTGGAGCCTGAGCCATTCAGTTGGATACTGCCATCACTGGCATTCAGGTATAGAAACTCTATGGAACCCAGACTGCTGTTGACTAATTCCAGTGTATCAAATCCACCAGTACCGCCATTAAAGATTATTTTGAGGTCAGTCGTTTCATCTATGCCAGTCATGTCGATGGTCAATGTATCATCCTGACCGTCTTCACCGTTGATGACGAGCGTTCCACCGAGCGCAGCCAGTGGAGTATTGGAAATAACATTCCCTGAACCCACTTCAGTAATAACGACGTTGCCGCCAACGATCTGGAGGGTATATTCATCGTCAGCACCATCATCGGGGATTGTCACAACGGGAGCAGGGACTTCAGTATAAATCGCGACATCATTACCATCGCCGCCGGCATAAGTCAGGTAAGCAGAGAGCCCGCCAACTCCCAGGAAATCGGTAAACTCATACCCTTCAGGATATCCATCAAAGGTTCCAGTAACAGGATTAGGACCATCATTTTCGATCAGGATAAATGATTCAGCAACATCAGGGGTATACCCATCGATCAGGTTCAGCGTCGCACCATTCAAAGTCACGTCACCGTTCACTACAAGCTGATCAAATCCGGAACCAGCGGTGGTACCGTTAATTTCGATATCAAGTGTATCATCACCATTTAGAATCAGATCACCGTTGATCACCACCTGACCGGGACTGTTACCAGGAGCGAGAGTAATATTAATTCCGGTAGCGTCTACATTACCCGTATAGGTTCCGGCAAGAATATTAATCGTCGCACCATAGGCTACACTATCAATGGCTTCTTGAATACGACCCGATAGTCCGGTCTGTTCGCCTAGCGTGGTTACATTTACCACTGAGAAATCACCCTGAAAACCTGCCAGCCCCACGACTGTGTCTGCACCGTCATTCAAGAATGAAGTGAAGTCGACCTTCGAAACGTTGCCATCAACACCGTCGCTCTTCATGAAATTGGCGATGGTTGTTGCGTCCGTGCTGCCCCACCAGTTCCCGGAAGCGTCGACAGCATCTCCACCGTAATGAGCGATGGGGTTGGTGAGCGTTGAGGAGTCAAAAGAGTTGTTATAAGCGGCTACATCGGGGATGCCATTGGAAATATTATTGAAGACGCCGATACCTTCCAATGAGTTGCTGAAGGCGTTGCCTTCGATACTGACATCAGCAACAAAGTCATTTGCAACGCCTGCGACCACGTCGTGGATATTATTGCCGAAAATGTCTACATTTGTGTTGCCCTGGTTATGAATACCGGCGCCCCAAGCGTAAATTTCGTTGTTCTGGATCGTGATGTCGTCGTTATTTCCATTAAATGTGGAGAGCACACCACGACTTTCAACTCCCGTTCCCGGGCCTTCCAGAATATTATTCTCGATCGTATGCCCTGTGGTGCCAGCGGCCATGAAGACAGCAGATTTACTGCCAATGCCGGCCGGACCGGCCCCATCGACGATCTTGAATCCGTCAATCACGACATCGTTCGCAAAGAGACGAAACCCGCCGGTCAGTTCACTTTCCAGGCCGCGAACACCAGGGTCAACCCCCGCAGCAATCCCGGCATTGGCTCCCTGAATAATCACGGAGGTATTCACGATGACATCTTCGACATAAGTTCCGTCGGCAACATTAATTGTTGCCCCCGACGTTGCCAGATCAATCGCTTCCTGAATCCGTCCCACAGGCCCGGTCTGCGCTCCCAAAGCAGTAACATTTACCACTGAGAAATCACCCTGAAAGCCAGCTGTTCCACCGTCTGTATCTGTACCGCTATTGAGGTAAGAAGAAAAGTCAACCCCCACGGTCATCAGAGCAGCGACATCCCCCTCATCAAAGCTACCCCACCAGTTGCCGGAAGCATTCACTGTAGCACCAGGGCCATTGAGCACACCGATTGCATTATTGGTAATAGAGTTGTTGTTGATGTTTAATTGCGCGCCGGGAACCAGGCCACCAGGACCAGACATCGGACCGGATGTAGCAAGAACGCTTACCGCACTGTCAAAACCACTGATGAAGTTATTGGTGGCATTGATAATAGCGGTCGAGGAAATCGGCCCCATATCTGCATTGTTGGTATCTACAAACAGGGCAGATGTCTGAACGCCACCAGTATTCGTATCGGTCAGTGTATTGCCATTAATGGTAATATCATCTGATGCGCCCATCAGTCGGATGCCATAGGCTTCTGTGACACCTGAGCTTGAACCGGTAAAATTGATTGTATTCTCGTTAATGACAACAGGGGCGTGGCTGAAACCAGACTGTAATGAGACATCAATTTGCCCCCAGTTCTGAATCAGACTTTCAATCGCAGTATTGAAGGTGTTCCCGGTAATCGTCACACCGGCTTCCAGAGAAGTTCCCTTACTGTTGAGCTGTATGGATAGTTTATCGGAATCTGTGAAAGTGTTGCCAGTAATAAAGATATTTCCGAATGCAGTTCCGGAAGTGCCATATTTATTGTTCAGAATAATGTCCCGGGAGTTATCCTCAAAGATATTATTGCTGATATTAGTGCCTGTTATGTTATCGCCAGTCAGTTCTTCAACATAAATCCCCTCAGACGACATGTTATGAATGGTGGAATCGGTTAACTGCAAATCAGCCAGGTAGCCCAGACCGGTAGCGCTTTGGCTCTGTTGATAAATTGCGCGACCTAAACCATCAAATTCTGTATTGTCGATGTCTACACCATCACCAATAGCAGATTGCGCAAACCGGATACCCACACTGGCTGTTCCGCGAAACAGACTATTAGCGACATCCAGATTGGTCAACGTGGTCCCATTATGTACTTCAATTCCATAACTGCCGATATCGATAAAATGAACATTGTCGACCTGCAGATTATCAACAGTTCCCCCCAACAGATCGACGCGAATACCCTGTGTCGCTCCCTCAAGTTTCATATCTTGAAAACTGACATCATCGGCAGTCACCGTAAACAGATTGCCACTTCCAGTAACAGTAGTAGCGGCTGTCCCTGCACCAATAAATTCGATTGACGTCCCCACGGTGACATTCTCATTGTATGTACCGTCTGCAATATGAATGATATCACTCAAGTCGCCACTGGATGCGGCAGCGGTAACCGCGGCCTGGATCGTGTCAAAATGGGTGTCTCCAAAATCTGGAGTACTTCCATCAAAATCATCGTCCACAAAAAATGTCGTCAGCAGCGTCCGGTCTTCCAGCGCTTCTGTTGTGGAGATCTGATTATGGACGATTGACTGCCAGCGTTTGCGAATGTCGCGGCGGTCACGGGAACGAAAAACACGGCGTTTACGGATACGGGAAGTGAGTGTGTTGAGCCAGTTCGTCAGTAGCATCCTGTCATTCCTTCGTAAGTGAATCAAAAGTCTCGGGGATGAGAATCGTTAAGTCTATCTCTATTATTTTCTAACTGTCTAACCTACCGGAGTAACGTTTACAGTCCTGTACATCTCTGCTGATTTCTTCTAAATCCTGAATAACTCTCCAACTGCGCATTCAACCTATTTTCAGTTAAGATAATAGGATTAACCAATCTGTGGAAGAATTTCCACTATAAAATGGGACTTCTATCATAATTTTAACAATTTGGGGGTTTTTACCAATAAATCTACTATGTAGGCTTTTTTCAACAGATTACCTATACAGATCCGGCAATCTGAGTGATATTTTCAGTAAGAGATCGAAAATAATTCGGCCTCACTGCATATCAATGCCGCCTTGTCTGAGTCCAGTTTTCCTGTTGCGTTTCCGGGGCAATTTTGACTGAGTTTAAAAGATCGAGAGACGCGATGGTGAAGTGTGACGTGATCCAGGTCGACGACTTTTTTCAGGCAATGATTCTGAAGCTGTATTACAGAAGAGTGAGTCATATCTGGATCAACAAGCTGCAACAGCAGAAATATCAGACTTCCTCAGCAGGTATCATCAGGCATAAAACTGCTTGACCTGATAAATTCGCAGTGTAATTTCAGAGTCACGTTTCCAGCGAGTCGAGCGCGAGTAATACGCGATGAATGCCTCATCATGCACAAAAGTGATGGAAGGGTAAGCCGCATCAAAAGCGGGTCGTGCATCAATGTCCTTAAAGTGCCCCCAGGTTTTACCGTCGTCCTGAGAAATCGCAGCGCTCAAGGGTGTGCGAGGCCAGTTGGTGGGAGAAGCCACATTATTCCACAATAACAGCAGATCCCCCGTTGAGGGAATGCGTTTTACGATCGCCGGTGATTCGGGGGACGGTAGTTTCGTGGGCTCAGGAAGGGACCAGTGTGCACCACCATCGTCTGAAAAACTCTGATAGAGCCGTCGATTGGTATTCCTCAGAAAACAGAGCAGGCGTCCCTCTTTTAATTCCACAATCGCCGGTTCATGACAACCACGCCCTGGTGCCGTCATGCTGTTCGCGCTGCGTTTCCACGTGCGAAAACCATCATCGGAATAAAACACGAACGAATGCAGGTCGCCCCCATTGTAAGAAGTTCCTCCCACATACTGTTCCGCATAGGGACCGTGCGCAGGAATCAGGATACGGCCAGAACTCAAACGCAAAGCATGGTCGGCATTACAGCAGTACCAGCCGGGTTCAGAAATCTGCTGCTGCTCGCTCCACGTCTTTCCATTATCGGTAGACCGGCGCAGAAATACGTTTCGCTGATTTTCGTCGTCCCAGCCCACGTAGGAAAACAGGATTTCCTGTTCGGACAGGCGGATCAGGTTCGGATGTTTGACATTCTGCTTCCAGCGATTGGGCTGCAGCACCCGATGCTCTCCCCAGCTGCGCCCCTGGTCGGTTGAGATCATCGAGGAGATCTGGCAGGCAACGTGGTCGCTGATTCCCGAATGGCCTTTCCTGGTCGCAGGTCGCGGTGACTGACTGTAGTACTCCGACCAGACCAGCAGCTGCCTCTGCTCATCCAGGGGAAAAATCTGTTGATGATCGTGGCGGGGATGTTCCGGCCGCCACGGACAGACAATCTGATCATGAACGGGCTTAAGCAGACGACGGTTCTCACCAATCGACTCCCCTTTCGCAGGCAATTGCTTTTGAGACAGGAGGCCTGTCAGCGTCGTCGCCATTGAAGATGTTAAAAAATCGCGTCGTCGCATCGTCATGATTGCAGGATTTTCTTACTGAGGATGTTCGAGGAAGTGCCCCGATTGTAGCAGGAGAATTTTGAGAGGTCGAGCAGGTTTTGTGCATGACAAAGATTTGACGTGCTCTCTACTCACTCAACAGGAAATTCACGACAGAGAACTGCAGCAGATGTGTACATGCTTCCGCTCAGTAATGCCTGCAGATCAACCGGTAAATCATCGAACCCCTGACTCGGGTGACTGATGTCACTCAGGGGAGGTACCAGTTTGAGCTTCCTGTTTGACCGCCAGCGCCATGATTTTCCATCCGGCTTTGGGTACAAAATCGGGCTCAGCTGTAAAGACATGTACGACTTCGTTTGCGTCGATTGCAAACAGAGAAACGCGCAGCGCTCCCTGCTGTTTCAGATAGTCTTCGTAGGTGAATTCTTCCGTCAGCTGGGTGGTTTTCATCTCCGCCCCGTGATGCAGCATTTGTTCGAGATCCTGAAAGGTGACAGAATCACCAAACAGAACGCGTCCACTATATTTGAATGCTGCCTTCGTTTCTTCAGTGCCAGCGGTAGGCTGTGCATTGCGAATCGTAAAAATACTCGAAGGGGCAAACTCCAGTCGGTAATATTGCGCCGCCAGCGCATTCAATTCGACCTGTGGTGACATCGCCAGTAGATTTCCAATCCCCATCAGGTTCAGATTGCGTTCTGCATGCTCCGAAACCGGATTCCCCCAGTAAGCGGCCAGTCCTTTCAGCTTGGCCTCCGTTACTGATGACCAGTTCTGATCCGTCATGAGTGTATGAATACCATTTTTCTTTAATTCCTCGGCAATGATCTGTGCAACGGCATTTGCCCCCACGATCAGGAAGCCTTTGTTTTCCGGTTCAGCAACTTTGAGAATTCGTGCCAGAGGACCGGCTGTCGCACTTTGCAGCAGGACTGTCCCGATGATGACGATAAAGGTTAAAGGCACCATACGTGATGCATCCTGATATCCGAGATATTCCAGGCGAATCGCGAACAGTGCAGAGATGGCAGCAGCCACGATCCCACGTGGAGCAATCCAGGACAGCAGATGCCGTTCATTCATTGTCAATTTGGATCCTACAGCACAAAGATGCACGCTCAAAGGACGGATCACAAATTGAATCACGGCAAAGACGGCCAGAGCGGGCCACCCCAGTTCGATAAACGCATCCAGGTTCATCCGGGCGGCCAGGATAATAAACAGCATGGAGATCAGCAGGATACTCAGGCTTTCCTTAAAGTCCAGAATATCGTCCAGATCGAGCCCTTTACTGTTGGCCAGCCAGATCCCCATGATCGTCACCGACAACAGTCCCGATTCGGCTTCAAAGACATTGGAAACAGCAAACACAACACAGACCAGCGCCAATGCAGAGATATTATGCAGATAGTGAGGGATCCAGTATTTCTTTAAGAGAAAGCCGAACAGGAAGCCTCCTGCTGCTCCTAGTATCATGCCGATCAGGATCATCTTTCCAAAAACCAGCAGGCCCGCGGTAAAACCACCCTCGACTCCTCCGGATACAAGAAATTCGAATACCAGCACAGCCAGGATCGCTCCGAGGGGATCAATCAGAATACCTTCCCACTGTAGAATACTGGCCACATTTTCTTTGGGACGAACGGTCCGCAGGAGAGGCATAATCACCGTCGGCCCGGTCACGACCATGAGCGCTCCAAACAGAAAGGAGACACTCCAGGAAAAGTCCAGCAGCGTTCGGGTGGCCAGCGCCGTAATCATCCAGGTGATGAATGCCCCGATCGTAATCAGATTCCGGATCACCCGTTCCAGACCGGGAATATTCTGAATCTTTAACGTCAGGCTTCCCTCAAACAGAATCACGGCGACCGCCAGTGAGACAAAGGGAAACAACAGTTCTCCGAACAACCGATCCGGGTTGAGCCACTGGGTGACCGGCCCAGCGACAATACCGGCAGTCAGCAGAAAAATAATCGCGGGAAATTTGACACGCCAGGCAACCCACTGGCACAGCATGCCTGCGAGCAGGATAAAGGACAGGGAAAGGATAGCGTGTTCATTCATGAAATTTCCAGCTGATCTATTTTAAGTCGGCTCAATTGACGTTAGCCGGTTATTCCGTCTGTTTAATACTTTTATGGTCGGGTCTTCTGCAGATCGGTGGGACAAGATGGTGAAGCGTAAAACTACTGCAGTGCCGTTCTGCCAGAATCATTACAAGCGTGACTCAAAATGCAAGTGTCAATTATTCTGATCTGGTTTGCTGACCTGGTTCGACACTCACTGCGGTCCCGATTCCGGTTCTCCCATAACCATTCCCACAGTAAAACAGTCGGAACTGCTTTCCCTCCCGGATCACAGAGGGGTATTCCACCATCTGACTCTCCCAGCCGGAACCGGTTGGGGTAAGTTGCAGATTGTCCTCCGAATGCGCACCACGGGTCCAATAGATCCCATCATCCGATTCTGCATAGCAGATACAATAATACCCCCAGCGGGAACCAATCGCGGAATACCACATCTGAAAGCTGCCATCGTCACGCTGCAGGACTACGGGGCCAGCGACACCTACGTTTTCATAATCCCGCTGGAGATCACGCAGCATGATTGCCCCCCGCTTATCCCAGTGGATACCATCTTCAGAAACAGCCAGACAGATTGTTTTCTGCTGATTGAGCAGGTGAGCCTTACCCGTAGTAGGACAGCCCGTGTAATAAAAACGCCATTCTGTCGTACCATCACTTCGCTCTACCTTCAGCACCGAACCTCCGGCAACGCCGATCGCATCAGGACTGCCCGGTTCTCCACTCCGTGGCAGGACCGGTTGATGACTGAAACGGGACCAGTTTTTACCGTCCACACTGGTCGCCACACCAATCCCGGGAAATGAGCTGAGCCCCGTCCCCTGCCCGCTGTTTCCTGTGTAATACAAATGCCAGCGGTCATCCGCCATTCGAATCGCATGAGGCAGGACACACCAGCGTGCATCAAAACTTCCCGACATGCCTTTCTCAAATAAAGGATCACCCCGCTTCCACTCTGTGATGGCGTCCACATTTGCAGTCGCCATCCCGATCCGATGCTGACTGTGATCATCACCGCCAGCATAGAACAAATGATACTGGTCATTTTGTCTTACTACCCAGGGATTCATACAACGTGTCGAATCGAATTTTCCCGCAGCTCGTGGCGGCAGGACTGGATTTTGTGATTCGCGTTTCCATTGAATCCGATCGCGTAGCTCACTGAATTCGGCGGAATGCGTCAGCCTGAGTTTCACAACCTCTTTGTCGTGGCGGACGATGCCAAAGAAGGTTCCGATATCGCTCTGATCCCAGGCAATTCCCTGTCCGGCGATGGGGGCAGATAACGTTTCCACATGCTCCAGAATTCCAGGAGTGTCTGGTATCCTCAGTACATAGACCTCTCCATGATCGTGACCTGTCGCATAGAGCAGCCCATTGGGTCCAAACGCTCCTCCCGAATTACTGTTAGGCAGAAACCGTTTTACGACGGAATCGGGAAATGTCCACTCTGCTTCCGGCTGCCAGTTTTCATCATAGCGTACTATCCGGGTCTTGCGGACATTTTCGATCTGACCATAAAAAGCATAGCAGACCCACCATTTGCCTCCCCGATGATCGACCCAGTTGATGGCTCCTGCCGTCTCCGGAAATGTCAGTGTTTCCAGATGTTCCAGAGACTCCGGTTTGAAGACCTCAATCGTATTCTTCAGCGGGTTCTGAGGCCAGTTAGAATGGGCACAATACAGTTTCCCGCCCGTTACAATCCCGCTATTCAAATGACGAATGTGGGAGTCTTTCGGGCCCGTCCATTTTGTGAGCTGTTTCCCACTGGTTTTATCATAACGGGCCACTTCCCGACTCGAGATGGCGTAGAACGACGTTTCGTCCACCGCGACAGCCTGATGCGCCTCGGAAGCTTTAAATCGATTTAATTCCCGAAAGCCGCGTTCCGGTTTCTGAGCCGCTTGCGTTGATACGATCTGGCTGAAGAAAATGAAAGTCATCACCCAGCAATATCGAATTGGAAATTTTTTCAAGAGGACTTCCACCTGATCAAAGTGATAATAAAGGTAAATAAGCTCCACTTTGATTTAACACTGGTCTTCTCCAGCAAAAATCAAACGCTCCACAATTTTAATATGATATCCAGCATCTCAGCAATTGTCTAAGTTCAGCTGCCGTGAACCCGGAAACATCTCTCATTCATGTAACATCAAGTAAACATCAGCGTATCGACAGACAGTTACAAAGCGCCACTGATTCAATTCTCATCAGAGGAAGGCCTGTCTTGAACTCATACCGACAATGCGGTAAGTTGACCTTTTCCAGACCAGGCTCTTCAAGCTTCTATGACGCTGGACTCGATCCGCTTTTGCAGGGAACAATTAATGGACGTCGCTACGATCGCGGTGCTGATTCATGTTTCGATTGAAATCATGGTCATCATGCGCGTGATATTAAGACCTCATCGTCAACCGACATCGCGGCTGGCCTGGATCGTCGTTGTCGTCACATTACCCGTGCTGGGTATTCTCGCCTACCTGCTGCTGGGGGAAGTCAATATCGGGCGCCGGCGCGTCGCCCGCATGCAGAAAGTGTTCGAACGCCTGCCAAAATTAAGCTGCAATATCTGCCCTGAAGAAGATCTGCATACACAGATTCCCGATAAATATGATCATCTCTTTCGAGTCGGGTGTTCCATCAGCGGCTATTCACCAGTGGGAGGGAACACTGCGCAACTGCTGGCGGATTCCAACGCCACCATTGACCGGATGGTGGAAGATATTGACTCAGCACAGGAACACGTTCACCTGATGTTCTATATCTGGTTACCTGATCATAACGGCTGTAAAATAATCGACGCCTTGAAACGCGCGGCTGCCCGTGGTGTCCAATGCCGTGCCATGGCTGATGATCTGGGTTCCCGGATACTGATTAAGTCTGCCTACTGGAATGAACTGAAAGCAGCGGGAGTACAAACCGCAGTCGCATTGCCCATTGGAAACCCCCTGCTCCGTCCTTTTGTGGGACGCATCGATTTGCGCAATCACCGTAAAATTGTGGTCATTGATCACAGTATCACTTATTGCGGCAGCCAGAACTGTGCCGACCCGGAGTTTCGCGTCAAAGCAAAATATGCCCCCTGGGTCGATGCGGTGATACGCTTTCAAGGACCGGTGGCCCGACAGAACCAGCATCTGTTTATCAGCGACTGGATGACACAGGTCGACGAAGATCTGTCATCACTTTTAGAAACTCCCATCACTCCCAGCGAGACAGGATTCCCGGCACAGGTCGTTGGTACCGGCCCCACCGTTCGCTTTTCCGCGATGCCTGAGATGTTTGAATCGCTGATTCATTCTGCCCGTCACGAACTGGTGATTACAACACCGTATTATGTACCGAGTGAATCGATGCAGGATGCACTTTGCGCCACCGCCTACCGTGGCGTTGATACGAAAATCATATTCCCGGCCCGCAATGACTCCCGGATCGTCGGCGCTGCCAGCCACAGCTATTATGAAGAGCTACTGGAAGCAGGTGTGAAAATCTATGAATACGAAGGGGGACTGCTGCATACCAAATCGCTGACGCTGGACGGCGAAGTCACATTAATCGGCTCCGCAAACATGGATCGTCGCAGCTTTGACCTGAACTATGAAAACAACATCCTGTTCTATGACTCTGCATTGACAGAAAAAGTCCGCGAGCGTCAGCAGCAATATCTGGCGTCTTCAAAAGAAGTCACTGCTGAAACCGTTGCTGCCTGGAGCATAGCACGCCGCTTCTGGAATAATACCATCGCCATGCTGGGACCAGTTCTGTAATCAGCGTGAATCACGTAATTCGTAATTCTTTTTTGATTTAATGGAACAGCTGAAGCCAGAACCAGGCCACTGACAAGGTGATGATCGTCACCGGCACACCGATCCGGGCATGCGTGCGGAAATCAATTTGAATCCCTGCCTGTCGGGCTGATTCGACAACAATAATATTCGCAACACTGCCTACGATGATAAAGTTCCCCGCCAGCGTACTGCTGAGCGCCAGCAAAGGTCCCATCTCCCCGCCTTGTGTCATCGGCAACAGCAACATGATCGCAGGCACATTCGAAACGAGGTTACTCAAAATCGCGGTTGAGAGAAATAAAGTCGCGGGGTTCTCGAGGGAAATTCCTGCAGCATGAGAACGCGACATCATCCAGTCCATTCCCCCTGCCTGCTGAAATGCCTGGTTCACGATGAACAGGCTGATAAATAACACCAATAGAGGCCAGTCGACCAGCCCCATGACATTTCGTGCATAAAAGGTGCGACTGAATAACAGGATACCCGCCGCCCCCAGGGCCAGTAATTCGCGCGGCCAGGGAGCCAGCATGAATCCCAGGACCAGCAGGGTTAACACCACGAGCCCTTTCACGGTCTGCCAGAAATTATAAGGATTCTCGCTATCATCCAAAGCGACTGCAGACTCGATGAACCATTGTCCCTGATACTGGAAGACCAATACGCCCCATACGACAATCAGCCCCAGCAGACAGGGCGGAAGTGCAATCAGCAGATAACCATTGAATGATAATTTTAAGGATTCGCCAATCAGAATATTCTGCGGGTTCCCAATCAAAGTCGCCGCACTTCCGATATTGGCGGCACACGCCAGCGCGATCAGAAAAGGGACTGGATTCAGACTTTTTCTTAAACAAAGCTGTATCAGACTCGGCGTCACTGCCAGGCAGACCACATCATTGGTCAGAAAAGCACTCAATGCACCGCCAAAACCGATCACAGACGCCAGCAATAGAGACGGGGACAGATCATGATTCACAATGCAATTGGTAATATGACCATAAAAGCCACCCAGCCTGAGCTGTGCCGAAATCACCATCATGCCGAACAGCAATGCCAGCGTAGGCACGTCGATTGACTGAATGGCTTGCTGTTCGGTCAGGCTTCGCCCTGCCAGCAGGACGAGGGCCCCCAGCAAAGCTGCGCCCGTCCGATCTACTTTTAAACCGGGAATCCCCCCCAGCAGCATACTGAGGTAAACGCAGATATAAATGGCAATAATCAACGCATTCATTGCAACTGTGAGACTCCGTCCGGGATCAGGGCGCAAGGCAGGAGCAGATTATAAGACACTGATATCACAGCGAGCAAGCAGCGTGGATTATAACCAGGGTTACCCCATCAGTTCTGGAATTGGTTTGCCCTGATCGGCAATGATCGGTGTCGGACGGCCGTTGAAGTCTTCGATGAAGACACTGGACGAATCAATTCCCAGATGATGATAAATGGTCGCCAGGAAATCCCCCGCGCCACAGATTCGTTCAATCGAATCTTCGCCCAGCTTGTCACTCGCACCAATAAAGCGACCGGTCTCGATACCGCCACCGGCCCAGATATTAGAAAATGCACGTGGCCAGTGATCTCGGCCCGGCTGTTTAGTGCCGGCAGGTGCACTCGCATTTCCTGCGCCGGTACTGGGCTGGTAATTGACTTTCGGAGTCCGCCCGAATTCACCGGTGACCACCACCAGCACTCGTTCATCCAGTCCACGGTCGTAAATATCTTCAATCAAAGCAGAGACAGCCTGATCGTATGCCTGCGAACGGAACCGCATGGCATCGAAGACATGGTGGTTTACGGCATGATCGTCCCAGTTTGACACACGGCCACAAAGCGGACCACTCAAGCTGGTCGAAATCACATCCACGCCCGCTTCCACCAGACGCCGTGCCATCAGCAACTGCTGTCCCCAACTGTTGCGACCATAGCGATCGCGGGTGCGATCATCTTCCTGGCTCAAATCAAAGGCATCTTTCGCCTTGGGGTTCGTCAACAGAGTCATGGCCTGGGTTTCAAATTCATCCAGCGCCTGCAGTTCCCCCGCCTGATCAAACGATCGTTCCAGGGTGTCAAGTTTTTGACGCAGAGTCGCCCGACGATCGAGCTGTTTGACTTCAGCCTGATTCGATAACCCGATATTGGGAACCGTAAAATTTGGTTTGTTGGGATCGCCTGAAACCGTAAAGGGACCATAGGCATCCCCCAGATAAGCACCGCCTACACGTTGTGAGGAAAAGTTGATTCCCACGTAGGGTGGCAATGGATTTTTGCGTGGACCTTCTTTAGATCGCAGATAATTCGTAACTGACATCCAGTCAGGATACTTGGGAATTTCCTTATCGCGACGATCCGTATCACCGGTCAACATCCGCAGTGTTCCCGCCGGATGCCCGGGACTGTCATGACGCATGGAACGCAGAACGGTGAACTTATCTGCAATTTTTGCCTGCATCGGCAGCAGTTCTGTAAAATTCATCCCCGGCACATTGGTTGGAATCATGCCGAAAGGCCCGCGATACTCAATCGGCGCAGCGGGCTTGGGATCGTACGTATCGATGTGTGAACAGCCACCCGGTTGCCAGACCATGATCACAGCGGTCTTTTTCTTCTGATTGGGCAGAGGACTCGCTGCCTGCAATCGCAGAATTCCTGGAAGACTGAGCGAAGCAAAACCCGCCAGGCCCATTTTGAGGAAGCCACGGCGTGTTTCAGGACCCGGACACGGATGAACGGTAGATGCGTGAAAAGGATCTGTCATCACTATTTCGCCTTCTTAGCTGGATTAACACGAATGGTAATGGGCTTGGAAAAAATGATCTCAACAATGTCTTTCGGTTTGGCTTTCGCCGTCACCTGCTTTAGATCTTTATCGGCTTTTGCTACGGCAGCCTGTGCAGTTTTTGCTTTCACAGCCGCTTCTTTTGCCGCCGCATCTCCCTGCTTCTGCAGTTTTTCTGCTTCGGCAGACAAGGTCGCTGCTTCCTGTTGCGCCTGTTTCAGTTCTGTTTCAGCCAGGGCAACAGCATTCGGGTTTTCTCGATATTTCACCACCGCATAGCCGCCGAAAGCAATTTTGTATTCGCCGGGAGGAGTTTTCAGAGTCGCTAGATCCAGAACTGCTTCAGAGGCATCCTCTTTTAAAGGAGCATCAAAGGCTTTATTCCTATCAAAGCCTTCTCCATATGTCTTTAAAGTAATATTGGCACCCGAGAATTCACTGCGGCGAACATGCTTGAGCGGAATGGTCAGCTTTTCACCGGCTGTCACTTCCCAGACTTTCTCTTCTGTAGAAGCAATCGTGATCGGTGCCTGTTCCGACGTACTTACGGAAACAGGTACATCAGCCATCAAACGCGGACTGGGTACTTCACTCCAGGCATTTTTCACCGGCCACTGCATGGATGCCAGAGCACAGGGTCGCGTAACGACCTGGTCATTGATGGTCGCCCGCCCGAAGAATTTCGCACTGGTTAAACCACGGGGAGCTCCTTCTGCTGCAGTAATCAGCATGGTGCCCCGTGACTTTCCTTTACCGATCTTCAGCCCGGTAGCAGTGACTCCCTCTGGCAGGTTTTCCATAAACAATTCAATTTCTCCGTCAAAACCATCTCGCCTGACCACAACCACTTCGAGAGGCATCGTGGCTCCACCACGCAGAGCGATGGGTTTGGACAGGGCATTCCGGTCACCGTTCCGCAGGTTCATATGCAGAGCCCAACCGACCAGCGCAAAATCGGGAGCCGCTTTGCGGATGATCAGTCGATAAATATTTTTTGCATCGTTGCGTGTCCCGCCAAACAGATCCCGGATCTGCAGATGATGTACTCCATCCTGCTTAATTTCGACTTTCCCGATAATATCTGAGGAGCCGGCATTGTAGGGAGGGCCATCGTAAGAATATCCATTGCTGGAAACTTTCACGGGGCTGGGGATGTCGCTCAGTTCAACCAGGTCCGTAACTTTGACTTCGGAACCAGATCCACTGACATGCTGCACGACAATGGAAGGATCGGTCGGGCGGCCCAGGCGCTCCGAAGCAACTTCGACCCACCAGACTTCACCTTTTTTTGCGGTAAATTCAAACGTATCAACGTCTGCAGCGGGAAAGAAACTGCCACTGATATCGCAAGGCAGAGTGATTTTTTGTGCTTCCGCACGTGCATTATTCGGTTCTACTTCAGGCTTGAGCGTTTCATTAGTGAGCCCTGCGGGTGGCCAGGAGAACGCGCTGACCTTTTTAATGGATGGCATCCGGGGCACAAACTCATCCCGGGCAACATTCTTGACTGCGAGTCGATAAAAATGATAAGGGCCGCCATCATAGGTCAAACCGTGCACCTTAATCACGTATTTCCCTGTTTCAGGAACTTTAAAATCAAGCATGCCTCCGCGTCGTTCTACAACCAGGTCCATGCCCCGTTCATCGGCGATGATCACCACCGGATTGAGTTTGGAGTCGATGCCTTTCGCGGCGCAGTCAACAATCACCCGTTGATCCTTACCGGCTTCGAAAGTGTAGTAATCGATTTTCTGGCGAGACATCACTGCATTGCAGATCGAATTCAGTTCGAGTTTCTTTGCCGTTTCCAGTGTGGTATTTGCGGCGGTCTGTGAAGCTTCAGGCAGGCGTCCAACATTAAACGCTCGACTGGAAGAAACACCGAGACGCGTCATGACGCGTGCTTCGTGAACTCCTACGGGACAGTCTTTGCCGATGGTCACAGTATATTTATTGGGAACCGGCAGTCCGTCTTTTCCCAGTGTTGGGGTGGCAGTAATATCCGGGTGTGAGAAGCTGAGTTCATCGGCATCATCGATATCTTCACCGGTGATCGTCACTTCAAACGTTGTCCCCGCCTGACCGCCCATCGGCATGGTCGTCAATAACCGGGGTGCAGGCAGACAGACCAGTTGTGCCTGTGCTGTCGCTGAAACCAGACAACTCACTGCCAGGCAGACCCCCATCACAAGTGAGAACTGCAATCGAATGTATTTCATGTTTCCCGGCCTCTACTGTATTGGTTTCGAACTCGATGATAGTGAGAGATACTGCTTCAGAGCAGGATGACTATTATGCGTCACCATTCATTAATGATTAAACAAAAACTCTTTAGTGTTCATCAAGGCCCAGATCAGGTCCTGATAGTCTTTGGAAGTCGGCGTTTTCTTTGCATCCGGTTTTGCCTTTGCATCAGCAGCCGGTGTCGTCAGAAACTGCACTGCAGTCTGTAATTCTTCAGGCTGCGGCCTGCGTGCAAACGCAATCAGATACAACGCATTCACTTTTTCTTCTACAGTCTTATCTTTCATTTTGGCTAATTCAGCAGCCCGCCCGTTAGCCGTGGCCAGTTTGGACTTCATCTCCGAGGAGTTAATCAGATGCAGACTCTGCGCCAGACTGGAGGATTGCACACGCTCGCATTCACAGACGCTGGCACTATTGGGACGGCCAAAGACCTTCAGGAAAGCCGAAGCGTTGGTGTAGCTGTTATCGGGCAATGCAATCGCACGCGTTCCCGGTGGTAAATTGGCAAACGCCGTGGTCGAACCAGCCAGTTGATCGACCGAGTCCAGCAGCACTTCCGCCTGCAGACGACGCGGATAGAATCGCGAATAATTCTGGCGATCCTGCAAATTGTATTCGTTCGGCATCGAACTCAGTTGATAGGTATGCGACTGAGTAATCAGCTTGATCAGTTGCTTCAGATCAAAGCCTGACTGGATGAAATGTTCTTCCAATGCAGCCATCAGTTCCGGATTGGAAGGGGGATTCGTGTCCCGGATATCATCTTCCGGCTCAATCAGAGCCCGCTTGAAAAAATGTTTCCAGTAGCGGTTCACCAGCGCTTTGGCAAAAAAGGGATTGTCTTTGGAACTCATCCAGTTGCCTAGCCGCAAGCGCGGATCTTCATCGGGAGAAATCTCGCCGATATCATCGCCCAACGCAACCGGCTTGAGCATCTCGCCCGATTTCACATTCTTTGCCTGTGCGATACCGCGTTTATGAAATATCAGGTCTTCTCCCTGAGTTCCGGTCGGCTTGCGACCGATCTGTGAGAAGAAAGCAGACAGACTGTAATAATCGTCCTGACTCCAGCGTTCAAAGGGATGATGATGGCATTGAGCACATTGCATCCTCACTCCCAGAAACAGCTGGGCAATATCTTCCAGCTGATCTTTGGGATCTTTGACACGTTTGTACCAGGCAACTGGCGGATTGCTGACGACGGTTCCGGTTGCTCCCAACAGTTCGCGAACCAGTTGATCATAGGGGACATTCGCCAGCAGACTGTCTCGAATCCAGGCGTGAAAGGCGAAGTTCGAAGTAATATCATTGGCGGCATCGCGGCGGTTCTTCAGCAGCGGCGTCCACTTGGAGGCAAAGTAGTCTGCATAGTTGGGACTCCGCAGCAGGCGTTCCACAACTTCATCCCGTTTTTTGGGATCCTTGCTCGCCAGAAACGTTTCGGTTTCTTCCTGCGTCGGAAATCGACCACAAATATCGAGGGTCACGCGACGCAAGAAAGTCTGATCATCACAGACCGGTGATGGAGGAATGCCCAGCTCTTTCAGGTTGGCAAAGACATGACGGTCTATCATGTTCTTTTCCGAAGGCACTTCCTGAATCGGGGCTCCCAGTGGAATCGCCGCTGTGAAAACCGCAATCTTACCCTGGTAGCGAACCATTACCGCCACTTTACCGGGGATGTCGTGAACTTTGACGACACCTTCCTCGGTTGCTTCTGCCATGGATTTGATGTTCGACTCATATAATGCGACCTCAGTCACATCGCGAATACTACCATCTGAATATTTTGCGATCGCCTTCAGCTGTTGAGTCTCACCCATATTCACCACGCCACGTTCCGGCTGAACTTCCACTGATTCCAGCGTCGGTTCTTTTCCGGTTGAATAGCGGGCACCTTCTTCAATCCAGCGGCGGATCACCCGATAACCTTCAGAATCCTTAGGAAGACGGATTCCGCCCCCGTGTGGATTTTCATTAGATGCTTTCGTGAGCAGCAGGCTTTTGGATGGAACCGAAGGAAACAGACGACGCCCCTGCGCTTCCTTGACCAGACTTTCATAGTCATCCAGCGGCTCAAATCCCAGCAGAGACAGCTGAAAACCATTCTGCCCACCCCCGGCTTTGGCATGGCAGACTCCCATATTGCACCCTGCCTTGGTCAATACAGGCACCACATCATTGACGAAACTGACCGGGGCGTTTTTTTCTTCCGCCTTTAAGGCACCTGCAGAACCACTGAGGAGAAGCACAACCGGGAAGCAGAGAGCGAACAAACGTGTTGAAGCAGCGTTAGGCAATGTGTTCATGTCGATTCTGATAGAGGTGGGAATGTTTCGTGGGGGGCATACTAAAATAGCGCTATCTCTATATATAATATATATAAAACCTTACACATACGATTCGCGATTGTCAATAAATAAGTTTTATTCAGCGAATAACCATACGAACATTAGAACACTGTATCTTGAGTTTTTCTATTCTATGCCAAACAATGCTCCATTCGTCATCGACTGCGAGCTGTATCAGAGTCAATTGGAGCGGCGCTGGCTATTCAATGCAGACCAGATCGTTCCGGTCCGCATACTTAGACAGAGCAAAGAAGAGATATCTCCCTTTATGCCAGGGAGATATCCTCGGTCTTTTTGGCATGCCTGGCAATGCTCTGAATCAGTTTTGTTCGGTTAATCGGTTTGGTGGCATAGTCATCACAGCCTGCCTTCAGACATTTTTGCTGGTCTGTTGACATGGCATGAGCCGTTAAAGCGATAATGGGTTTTGCATAATTAACATTCCGCAGTCGCCGAGTTGCAGCATAGCCATCTAATACTGGCATCTGCATATCCATCAGAATCACATCGAATGGATCATCCTCTGCGATCGCTTTCATTGCCGCTTCTACAGCGAGCTGGCCATTCTCGACAACAATGACCACTGCGCCTGCTTTTTTCAATATGAAACTAATCAGTCTCTGATTGTCAGGACCATCTTCTGCATACAAAATACGACAGTTTTGCAGGGGAGTCACAGAATGATCAACCACCGTTTCCGACGAGCCTTCTTCTTCCAGCACTGATTCGGTAGAGCTTAGAACCATTTTCACATCGTCTAGCGGTCCTGTGGCAACAGTCACAGTAAAAGAACTGCCTTCGCCCGTTGTACTGGCAACAGAAACCATACCTCCTAAAAGTTCCACAAGTCGTTTGCTGATGGTCAATCCCAGACCTGTTCCACCAAACTGGCGCGTCGTCGAACCATCGGCCTGTGTAAATGGTGAAAAGAGTTTTTCGATTTTTTCTTCGGGTATCCCAATTCCGCTATCAGTCACCGTCAACTGCAGCCTGGGGTCATCTCCTTCGCTGTTCAACAATCGTACCACGATTTCAATTGATCCTGTTTCGGTAAACTTAATCGCATTACCGACAAGATTAATCAGCACCTGGCGCAGCCTCGTCGGGTCAGAACAGATGGTCTCGGGGAGTGGACCGTCATACATGACTTTCAATAGCAAGCCCTTTGCGACAGCCCGAATTCTCATTAATGAAGCAACGTCTGCCACGATCTGACGGGGAGAACAGTCAATGTGCTCCACGTCCAGTTTCCCCGCTTCGATTTTGGATAAATCGAGGATGTCGTTAATCAGACCGATCAGACTTTCTCCGTTCCGTTTAATGGTTTTTACGGAATCGATATCCTCTGACTTCTCTACGCTGCCGAGTAAAATGTCGGTAAACCCCAATATCGCTGTCATCGGTGTTCGAATTTCATGACTCATATTGGCGAGAAATTCACTCTTCGATTGATTGGCTAATTCAGCTGCTTCCTTCGCGTGAATTAAATCCTGTTTTGCCTCTTCCAGCGCCTGATCAATGAGAACACGCTGACTGACATCAACGGAATATTTCACAATTTTGCATGGAGTCCCATTCAGATCCAGAATCGGATTGTAAGATGCCTGAATCCAGATATCCTGCCCGTGTTTATTAATGCGTTTCAACTCGGCAGTGACGTATTTACCCTGGTTCAGTTTTTCCCAGAACAATGCGTACTCAGTACTTTGACGCTCTTCAGCATCGACGAACATGCTGTGATGCTGTCCGATTACCTCTTCCAGAGAGTAACCCATCGTTTCCAGAAATTTCTCGTTCGCTTTGAGAATTGTCCCATCCAAATCGAATTCGATCACCATCTGTGATTTGCTAATCGCCGCAATTTGCCCCTCGTAATCCGAATTCAGTAACTTTTGCTGGCTGATATCAACAGAGTACTTTACGACCTTACACGGTTTCCCGTTCAAATCCAGAATCGGATTGTAAGATGCCTGAATCCAGATATCCTGCCCCCGCTTATTAATGCGTTTCAATTCAGCTGTAACATCCTCACCCTGGTTCAGCTTTTCCCAGAACTCGGCGTACTCAGCACTTTGACTCTCGTCAGCATCGACGAACATACTGTGATGCTGTCCGATCACCTCTTCCAGAGAGTAGCCCATCGTTTCCAGAAATTTCCCGTTCGCTTTAAGAATCGTCCCATCCATTGCGAATTCGATCACCATTTGAGACTTGCCAATTGCCGCAATTTGCCCCTCGTAGTCTGCGTTAAGTTGTCTCTGATAAACTTCACTCGTCAGATCACGAACAATTCCTGTGAACAGAATTTCCTCGTCTCGACCGCCCTCTTCAATGAAAACCTGGCTCACCGAAAGATGGATGGGAAACGTAGTCCCATCCTTACGTTGCCCCACCACTTCGCGACCACTGCCAATAACCTTCTCTTTACCAGTAGTCAGGTAACGCGCCAGGTAGCCATCGTGTTCTTCGCGATAGGGTGAGGGCATCAGCATTTTGATATTCTGACCGAGTACTTCTTCAGCCGTGTAACCGAAAATGCGTTCTCCAGCCGCATTGAACGCGTGAATGATCCCACGCGACGTAATGGTAATAATGGCATCGACGACGTTTTCTAAAATTGCCTGATGAGATGAATTTTTCTTTGACCGCTCCTGAAACCGCGCAAGCTTAAAAGCGGCATGTCGTTTTTCTATCTCGGTTTTCTTTTGTTTTAGACAAATATATGCGGTCACCCAGATCACAATGATGGACAAGATGCGATTGGAGATAACCATCCATGTACTTGAACCACTGGGTGACAATACAAACCCCACCAGAGTCAGAATCGTGGAGGCAATCGCTACGATCAATGTTAATTCCCAGCGAAGCGACCGCATTGTGTCTCTTACCAGGAGCACATAAAGCACGCCAAAAGCCACTCCCAGCGGTATTGAAATGTCAATGAGCAGAAGCAGGAACAACAAAAAAGCAACAATCAGGAGATAGCGCACTGAAATTGCTTCTTTGGCAGGAACAAGGGGCACAGAATTACCGGGTTTGATCCGGGCAGGCTGGTTTGTACCGTTCTCCATTTTATCTATCCCATTCCTCAGTTTGTCTTTGTACCCGCATTACTATTCATTTTTCATCAATACCGGAGAACGGCTTTCCCCTCTACATCAATAGAATAGGTTGCGTTCTGGCAGCATGTGTGGAGGCAAAGAACTGAAATCTGGGTGGATCTGCGCTAGAACCCATGTATTTAAAAGAATATTTACTACGACCGTCACAGCCGGATGACATGAAATCGACAGTAACCATATGTGCAGATAAGTGCTGGTCGAATTGGCTTCGTAAAAAGCACTCCGGCAGGATTCATGCCAGCCCGGCACTATTTCACCAGAGCTGCTTCAATCGTCAGACCGGGACCAAAGCCCAGCATCACACAGGGACGCGCTGTCCGAGTTGCCTGCAGACGCTGCAGAATGAACAGCACTGTCGGAGAAGACATGTTTCCGAACTCGGAAAGGATCGCGCGGGAAGGTACCAGTTTTTCTTCGTCAAACCCGACTGCTTCAGACACCGCAGTCAGTATCCTTGGTCCGCCTGGATGAATGGCCCAGCTCCGGATTTCTTCAATACTCGTTCCCTGTCCGGCCAGCCAGTTCTCCAGCCAGGGGCGTAACCGGGACTTGATCAGATCCGGTATCAGTGGAGACAGTGTCATTTCAAATCCGTGGTCTCCAATCCGCCAGCTCATCATCTCTTCCGAATCCGGGACGACCGTCGAACCGGAGGCAACTAATTTCCAATGATCGCTGGAACTGCTTTGTGACTGTTTCCCCACAACAGCGGCAGCGCCGTCTGCAAACAGGGCGTTGGCCACTATTTTATCAGGACACCAGCCATACTGCTGATGCAGACTGCAAAGCTCAACCGCACAGACAACCACACAGGCCTCCGGATCGTTATCGGTAAATGACTTCGCCACACGCAGACCGTTCAATGCGCCATGGCATCCCATGAAGCCGATATGCGTGCGGGAAACATCGGGCGAAAAACCAGGTTGCTTTAAGACATGCAGATCAAAACCCGGGGCACTGAATCCACTGCAGGAAACAGTCACCAGTTGAGTCACTTCGGCGGGATCGACACTCGCAGAGTCCAATGCTTCGCGCACAGCAGTGATTGCCAGCTCAGCCGCATGTTTCTCATATTCCTGCATGCGAGTCGATGTCGCCGGTCCCAGATCAACTGGAGATTCAGCGGGCTGATAAAACGTCTGTCTGACCGCTTCCTCACCCGAACTGTTTTCCAGAACAACGCTGTGTCGCGTTTTCACTCCCGCCCTGCGATAGAGTACAGGCAGCAGACGTCGCTGCTGATCTGTTGATTCGGCATGACACGAAAGCGACTGCGCGTGAACAGCTGCCTCCGACTGCTGAATCGAATGCTCTGGATTTGTGGTACCTATTCCCAATATTTCAAAACTCATAAATACTCTTTAATTACTGTCATAATTTTTCAATGATTCAAGCGGGCGACAATCGGCCGGGCCATTCCGGGAAACAGGTGAAACAGTCGCAGTCCCCAGCCCACAGCGGCAGGAGAACGCAATAACCGCGCCAGCCAGCGGCACCAGAACAAACGCCCTTCCGTCAATGCATAGTGGGCCTTTAACCATTTTTGTTCCAGCGCGGAATCCCAATGGCGTAATCCTTGCGGCACCAGTTGCGCGACAGCCATTCCTTCCGTGATCGCATTCGCCATCCCTTCTCCGGTAAACGGTTCCAGATAGCCGGCCGCATCTCCCAGTATAAACAACCGGTCACCCACCGGTCGCAGAGTTTTACGGGTGACAGGCAATGTTCCCTTAAAATTGCTCTCGGTCATTTCAGGCAACAAGGGAGATTCAGAGTCTCTCAGGATCTGCAATACCGCGTCTGCAGGCCCGGCACACTGTTTCATAAAATCCCGGTCAATGGCAGCAGCCAGATTCAGGAGATCTCCCTCAACACGCACCAGGCCCACATATCCGGATTTGTGTATCGCCATGTGAATCAAACCAGCGGGATAGGATGACTGATTTTTGACAACAAACGCAGCACCGACGCCTATTCGAGAATCAGGGGCAACCTGCATATCAAACCCCGCACAATTCTGCAGACTGGGATGCCCCAGCCCATCTGCTGCCAGCACAATTTTGGCAGACACTGAACCGGCTGTGTGTCCCTGAAAATTGAGTTCCACTGTTCGGGAAGATCGTTTTTCTGCACTGTCGACAATTGTCGCGGAAGTCTCCTGAAGATACGCAGCACCTGCGTCGATCGCTGACTGAACCAGAAGTGTGTCGAAGACTTCGCGAGAAATCGCCAGTCCTCCCGGTAAAGATACGGCTGCTTTTCGTCCCTGGTATTGCATGCGAAACTGAGTTAACGGCACAGCCCCCGCAGATTCCAGTAACTGTCCCAGACCGATCTGTTGCAAGGCATTGATCGCCCGCTGATTCAGACAGCAGCCACAGACTTTGTAGCGGGGAAATGTTTTGCGTTCGATCAACAGTGTCCGCAACTTCTGTAGTGCCAGCTGACGGGCTGCCACTGCTCCCGCCGGCCCCGCGCCAATCACGATGACATCCCAACTTTGCCCGCAGGCAGTTTCCCGGTTCAGAGAACTGGTCAGAGTCATTTCCGACTCCACTTCAGTAACCAGCGTTGAGGCCAGTGACGCGTGACCTGAAATCCACTCAAGCCGGCCTGTCTCGCCAGTTCGGTAATTTCATTCACCGTAAACGCACCCGCGACCGAAAGCGGGCCATCCGCATGCACCACTGGTGAGCGCGTCAATAAACGACAGGCAGTCCACGCCAGACAATAACCGGCGCGCGACCGATGTAAATCATTCACCAGTATCAGTTCTCTGCTCAACTCTGCCATGATTTTGAGAAGCTGCTGAGCAGGCTCCTCATCGAGATGATGCAGGAATAACGAGCACATGACCACGTCATATTGTTTATCCAGCGATTGTGTGAGCACGTCGCATTCAAAAAAACGCACCTGCTCCAGTCCCCGGGCTGCGGCCTGCTGAGTGGCGTAGCTGATAGCGAAAGGGCTGATATCACAGCCATCAATCTCAACAGGAATTCCCGCGCGTTCTGCGCGGGCAGCAATACTCAGCGCGACATCTCCGCCACCACTGGCAATATCCAGTATCTGCAAAGGTTTCCCAGCGCGACGTCGGGCTGATTCCAGAACGGCCGGCCATACAATGGCATCACTGCGACTCCACCAGTTGATGCGCCCCAGCCCCGCCAGGGCGCGACCATGCTCGCCTGCAGACAAACCGGGCTGATCCATCAATTCCGGTTCTCGCTGTCGGATTTTGAAATTCATATCTAAGTCGATTCGAGTCGCTCCATCACTTCCTCCGGGCCCCTGCTGTGTGAGCATCACACAAGGCAACCAGAAAAACAATGACTTTAAAACCAGGGGTACTACAAACGGACCTGACCCCAGCAGACCGCATACAGTCTATCAGGTACAACGCGCAGACAGTACTGATCACCTCCAACTACGACAGAATGTCCGAAACAATCCGCGCGGGACGACCATTGGTAATAATCTGTTCCTGGCCATTGTGGTGATAGAGCAGTTGCTGATAATCGATACCAAACAACCGCATGATGGTAGCCTGGAAGTCGTTGGGGGTCACCACATTTTCGACCGCCTTATGACCGAACTCATCGGTTTTCCCAAAGGTCATCCCCCCTTTGATTCCGCCACCGGCCAACCAGATGCTGAAACCCTGGCCGTTATGGTCGCGGCCTGCACTCTTGGCGTCACCATGGTTCTGTGTCACAGGCAGTCGACCGATTTCACCTCCCCAGTGTACCAGCGTCGAATCCAGCATGCCCCGCTGTTTCAGGTCTTTTACCAGAGCCGCCGAGGGTTTGTCTGTACGCGAACAAATGGCAGGCAACCCCGTCACGATATGACTGTGATTATCCCAGGGCTGACCTCCCAGGAACAGTTGTACGAATCGCACCCCGCGTTCCACCAGGCGGCGGGCGATCAGACATCGTGTACCGTATTCCTTTGTCTTGGGATCATCGAGACCATACATATCCTGCGTGGCCTTGGTTTCCTGAGACAGATCCAGCGCTTCGCGGGCGGACGTTTGCATCCGTGCTGCCAGCTCATAACTTGAGATTCGCGCTTCCAGATCCGATTCGTGCGGATGCTGCTCGTAATGTCGCTTATTGAGTGTCTGCAACAGTTCCAGATTCTGCTGCTGCAGAGAGCCCTGCAGATGTGCCGGCGCATCCAGATTCAGAATTCGTGGCTCCCTGGGTCGCAACACGGTCCCTTGAAACAATGACGGCATAAATCCGTTTGACCAGTTTGTAACCCCATCCACGGGCAATCCCCCCGGATCGGTCAACACCATATAAGCCGGCAGATTTTGAGATTCTGAACCTAATCCATACACCAGCCAGGACCCCAGATTAGGACGCCCCAGTACTCCGGGAATCCCGCCATGAAAATATCGAATCGAGACTTCGTGACCATTGGCACCGGTATGCATGGAACGAACAACACAGATGTCGTCCACAATTTCTGCCAGGTGAGGCAGTAGTTCCGAAAGTTCGGTCCCACATTCCCCATGCTTCTGAAATTTCCACGGGCTCCCCAGCAGTTTTTTACTGGCCTGCTGCACGAAGCTGTATTGGATATCGCCTTTAAAATCGGTCCCGCTATATTTGGTCAACTCCGGCTTGGGATCGGTCAGATCCATATGCGCCGGACCGCCATGTTGAAACAGCGAGATCATGGCTTTGGCCTGCGGTGCAAACTGGGCAGCTTTAGGAGTCAGATCGAAATGAGGCTGCTTGATGGGAATATTCTTGGGACGCGCCAGGAGTTGATCCTGTTGAAGCAGCCAGGCCAGCGCAACAGTCCCAATTCCCATTGCGTTTTCTGCTAAAAACTGTCGTCTGCTGAATTGTGTCATCTGTTAAATACCAGAAAGAAGGAACTCGAATGCTTTCGAGAATGGGCATCAGTCAAAACGCACATCACATGTAATATTAATCGACATATAAGAATTCATTGGAACTCATCAATGCCTGGCACAAATTCGTAATGACCTGTCTACCAGGCGTGACGTCTTTGGGAAGCTGTTCCGGGTGCTGTTGCAGATAAACCATCTGGTTGTTGATAAAACGGGTCACCAGCAGCAGTTCTTCCGGCGTCGGTTGACGACAGAGAGCCAGTTCAAATGCATACGCGGCCTGGGCAGGCAGACTTTTCTGTTCTGGTTCCGGTCCCCGAAACTCAGCGGCTGAATCCCACTTCTGCACTCCCCCCTGCTCGTTTTTCAGCGACAACTTAACACCCCAGGAGAAGGAATCGAAGCCGACATCGTTCTGTTTACAATCCGTGATAAAATCGATCGTATCCCCCTGTTGAACCGCGAGTGAACTGACGGTTGTATCGACTGACTGATTCTTACCAGCCCACTGACCAGCGAGACCGGTTCGGCTGGAAAGTACCAGAGCCCGCACGCCATTCCCGTGCTCACTGCCATGTTGTAATTTTCCGCTGACTGACAAAGTCCCCGAGACAGGCGCTGTCCAGCGACGGATGGCAACATACTGACTGGCGGGATGACCGCCTCCCGCATTCAACGTCACCCAGCCCAGAGCAGGATCCGGAAGCTGGGGACCGCCCTGCCAGCTGGAACCGGTCCAATGCGGAAGCGCAGTAAAAGTAAGCTGCGGCGCTGTCGCTTCATCCAGTTTGCCATAACCGTATCTCCACACCGGCCTGGCAGCGGGTGGTAATTCAGGCAGTGAAGCCAGCAGATCGGGTTTCAATTCCGGGGCTTCCCGCGACAGACGTTCTGCCAGCTTCGCAGATTGAGAAAGGATAAAACTGCCGTTCATCAGCATCAGGGACTGCGTGGCAACAGTCGAACTGGAACGCCGCTCACAGTTGATCTCCATTACCGGCGCATCAAAGGTCTGCAGCATTCCCACCGGCTGACTGCGGCGGGCCTGAATATACAGACTGCGACGAAGCTGATCGCCGGAGACCACAACCTGACCGAAGTCGTCCTCTTTTATACCTACCGGGGCACCAAACAGCTGTGGATCGAGTACACCGGAAACGGCCAGCATCCGATCCCGCAGCGTTTCCGCCTCGAGACGAACAATGGGTTTCCGCCAGTAGTAATTATTTTCCGGGTCGATGGATTCCTTACTTGGATCAGAGGCACCTGCCTGGCGGTACGCGGTCGACAGCATGATCGTTCGATGCAGTTGCTTGAGATCCCATCCCTGCTGCATGAATTCGGAAGCCAGCCAGTCGAGTAATTCCGGATGCGTGGGAGTCGAACCCAGCTTGCCGAATTCCCCCGGCGTGCTGACAATCGCCCGACCAAAGTGATGTAACCAGATCCGGTTTACCAGCACGCGTGCGACCAGCGGATGTTCTCCGTTTGTCAGCCAGCGGGCGAAGGCCAGACGTCGTCCGGACGTAGGCAGAGTAGCGTCATTAACCGGAAATTTCCTGCGTTCCCCTTCTGGTGCGACCACTGTCAATCCTGCAGGCTCAACCACCTGTTTGGGTTGACGGTAATCACCACGATAAAACAGCTTTGTGACGGGTAGATGATTAGCAGGCTCTACGGCCACTCGTAAAAACTCTTCTACCGTTTTTTTACTTCTGATGTCGGCAATCTGTTTATCAAATTCCTTCAATTCTTCTGCCGCCTTGGGCAGATACTGATACAACACGCCCGGTGAAATATTCACGCTCGGATTTTTCTTGAGCAGTTCCTGCTGCTCGGGTGTCCTTTTATCTGCGGCAGTCTGGTAAGCCGCTTTGAGCTGATCACGTAAAGGCTGCTCATATTTCTTCAGCTCCGTCTCCAGTGCTTCCGCCATATACGCAGCCTGCTTTTCACTTTTCTTAGCAACGACTTTCTGAACCTCGGCTTCAATTTCAGCTGCTTTCGCCCGATCAGCGGCTGTGTAAAGTGAAATTTGCCGTTGTGGTGGTGTCTGCCACTTCTGCCAGTCAAACGCCGGCTCAAAGACAGCCCGCATCGCGAAGTAATCCGATTGCGGAATCGGGTCATATCGGTGGTCGTGGCATTGTGCACAAGCGACACTGACCCCCATCAAAGAACTGCTGACAATTTTCATTGTATCCGCAATCACCTGATTGCGGGCTTCAGGCGTATTACTGCCACTCCCCGTACCATCGGCGGCCATGCGTAAAAAACCGGTCGCCGTCAGCAGTGCAATCTGTTTTTCCGTCAGATCGCCTTCACGCTTTCCGGCTAATTCATCCCCGGCAAGTTGTTCCTGGATGAATTGATCGAAAGGTTTATTCGCATTCAGAGATCGAATTACATAGTCGCGGTACTTCCAGGCCCAGGGACGCACGACATCATTGACCGTATAACCTTCGGAGTCTGCATAGCCGGCGACATCCAGCCAGTGACGCGCCCAGCGTTCGCCATAGTGAGGCGATTGTAACAGTTCATCCAGATAGGTTTCGTACCAGCCGGCCGACTGATCAGCCATGACTCGGCGAATCTGTTCCGGACTGGGAGGCAGCCCCAGCAGATCGAAACTGGCTCGCTTGATCAGCGTCAACTTGTCAGCGTCGGGAGAAAATGCCAGCCCTTCCGGCATGGCTTTTAACAGCAATGCATCAATGGGCGAACGGACTCCGTGACGGCTTTTCAATTCCTCTGAAACCTCTGGCCTCTTTACAGGCTGGAACGCCCAGTAGGCCCGTTCTTCAGGTGTGATTCCCAATCCTGGTTCTATGGTATCTGGTTCCGGTCTTGCCGTTTTCGCTCCTGCGGCGATCCAGCGTTTCAGAGTTTCAATCTGATCCTGTGGCACCCGTGCCTCGCCAGGTGGCATATCGCCACTTTCAATGCGTTCAATCAGATAACTTTCCTCCGGTTTCCCGGGAATGATCGCTTCACCCGATTCTCCTCCTTTGGTCATGAAACGGACCAGACGTAAATCGAGGCCCCCCTGCATTTCTTCAACGGCGCCGTGGCAGTCAAAACAATGGGCACGGAAGATCGGGCGAATATGCTCTTCGTAAGTTAATTTTTCCGGCTTTACTTCCTCAGCAGAAATATCTGCGCGCAACACACAGGAACTCATAAGTAACATCAAACTGAATCGTTTGAACAGGGTCGCCATACAGGACTCCATGAGAAGTAAATTTGACGGATCTCAGTACAGGTATCGTAAATCACTCCTTAATAACATTCAAGGATTTAGATGTTTGGATATATATTGTCCGTTCTCTTCTATTTTCGCAGGCAGACTCAGTTTGACAAACCTCCAAATCCAGATTTACCAATGATTTGAGAAAAAATCAGATCCAGAAACAGGTTCGTAATGGCTATCAGCGGCTCTTAATCACTAAACTATACCTTCACAGCATGGAACATAGATTCTAAATACCTTTTCAACATCACAAGATCGGAACCCGCTGCGATGGAAGTTGATCAGTTACGCTATTTTTTACGAGTTGCCGAACGCGGTAATTTTACCCGGGCAGCCGAAGAACTGATGATTTCGCAACCTGCTCTCAGCCGTTCCATTCAAAAACTGGAAGAAGAACTGGGGCAACCGGTCTTCGAGCGTAAAACCCGCTCCGTCGCATTAACTGAAGCGGGGAAGCTACTACAGTCTCGTGCTCAGCAGGTACTCACGTTACTTGCCGATACGAAGGCGGAAATTTCAGACGATGGTCAAAGCGGCCAGATTCGGGTGGGTGCCATCCCCACCATTGCCCCTTTTTTCCTGCCTGATTTGTTACGTCAGTTCTCTGCCGAGTTCCCTAAAGCGTCGCTGATCGTTCAGGAAGACACAACCGACCATTTACTCAAACGCTGTACCCAGGGAGAAATTGATCTCGCAATCATCGCCCTTCCGGTCCCGGCCAAATATCTGGAAGTCGAGGAACTGTTCGAAGAAGAACTGTTTCTGGTCCTGCCACCAGATCACCCGCTGGTGGAAAAACCTCAAATCCGCTTAAACGATATCAAATCGTACCCCTTCGTACTGCTGGATGAAGCGCACTGCCTGTCAGACAATATTGTATCCTTCTGCCGACAACGCTCCTTTCATCCCGTGGCGGTAGAACAGACCAGCCAGCTGGCGATGGTTCAGGAACTGGTCTCATTATCTCATGGAATCTCGATGATCCCCCAGATGGCGCGCCGACTCGACAAGACAGACCGCCGTGTCTATCGCTCCATCAGTGGAAACAGACCCACGCGAAAAATCGCCGTCGTCTGGAATCCTTATCGTTTCCAGAGTCGGCTGCTGCTGGAATTCCGGAAACGTCTTCACGAGTATTCACAGACTCAGTGCTCGCTGAAATAATTTTCGTAAAACCATGCACGTGAGGTATGACAGCTATCCACTCATAACATTAGACTTCCTGCGCGGAGGTCAATATAGTTAACAGGCAGCTCAGATTGAGCTCTATGTCCCTGCCACGATTGAATTGAAAACGACGTGATCCTGCAAACTCTCAAGGAACAGTTACCATGACCGACAAGCCGACGCTGACAACAACCGGCGGAGCCCCCGTCCCCGACAATCAGAACTCTATTACTGCCGGACCGCGTGGCCCTGTATTAATGGAAGATTACCAGTTAATCGAAAAACTGGCGCATCAGAATCGGGAGCGAATCGCAGAACGGGTCGTGCATGCCAAAGGCTGGGGGGCGCATGGTACACTGACAATCGAAAATGACATCAGTAAATATACGAAAGCCAAAGTCCTGCAGCCCGGAACGAAAACTGAGATGATCGCCCGTTTCTCGACAGTCGCCGGCGAAGCAGGCGCCGCAGACGCTGAACGCGATGTACGCGGCTTCGCCCTCAAGTTCTATACAGAAGAGGGAAACTGGGACCTGGTTGGCAATAACACACCGGTCTTCTTTGTCCGCGATGCTTACAAGTTTCCCGACTTCATTCACACCCAGAAACGGCATCCTAAAACGAACCTGCGTTCTCCCACCGCGATGTGGGATTTCTGGTCGCTTTCACCCGAATCATTGCATCAGGTAACGATTCTGTTTTCTGACCGCGGCTTACCGGTCGGCGTCAGAAATATGAACGGTTACGGCAGCCACACTTACAGTCTCATCAACGACAATAACGAACGCTTCTGGGTTAAGTTCCACTTCAAAACCCAACAGGGTCACAAGCACTGGACCAATGCCGAAGCCGAACAGGTCATAGGGAAAACCAGAGAAAGTACACAGGAAGATCTGTTTTATGCCATTGAAAAGGGTGACTTCCCCAAATGGAAAATGCAGATCCAGGTTATGCCGGAAACCGATGCCGACCTCACACCGTATAACCCATTCGACCTGACCAAAGTCTGGCCGCACGGCGATTACCCCTTAATCGATGTGGGTACGATGGAACTGAACCGCAATCCCGAAAACTATTTCGCGGAAATCGAGCAGGCGGCCTTCTCCCCTTCGAACAAAGTACCCGGTATTGGTTATTCACCCGACAAGATGCTGCAGGCCCGCGTCTTCTCGTACGCCGACGCGCATCGTCATCGCATTGGTACGCACTATGAAGCACTGCCTGTGAACGAACCAAAGTGCCCCGTGCATCATTATCACAAAGATGGTGCGATGCACTTCAAATCGAACGGCTGCCCCGTCGACGCCTATTATGAACCAAACTCCTTCAATGGACCGGTTGAAAAACCGGATGTCGCCGAGCCGCCACTGAAGATTTCGGGTGACGCCGCCCGCTTTGATCACCGCGAAGGCAACGACGATTACTCGCAACCCCGCGCCCTGTTCAATTTGTTCGACGACGGACAGAAGTCGCGACTGTTCTCCAACATCGCCGCCGCCATGCAGGGCGTGCCCCAGGAAATCGTCGAACGCCAGCTCAAACACTTCGAGCTGGTCGACCCGGCCTATTCTGAGGGTGTTCGGGCAGCGTTAAAATCATCCTGAGTGATTCATGTCTGAAATGAGAAATCCCTTTCGAATTAGTTTTCGAAAGGGATTTTCACATCAATAACAAAGTGGACCAGATGGGAATCGAACCCAACACACCGACTTTGCAAGAGTCAGTCGCCCCCAAGGTACATGCCAGCCCAAAAGTAATAAATAGCAGAGCCCGGAATCGAACCGGGTGCACCAACCTTATGAGAGTCGGCCGGGCACCTGCCCCTCTGCGTAATGTAATAGCCAAGGCGAGATTCGAACTCGCACTCCCTGAGGGAACGACTTTCTGAGAGTCGCGCGTCTACCAGTTTCGCCACTTGGCCATATTGATATCAAATGCGTCGGGACGGAGTCGAACCGCCACAGCTTAACAGCGGGTGGGTTACAGCCACCGGGGCTCGCCAATGCCCAGCCAACGCAGGTAAATTAATCCAGTTCTGATTCCGTTTAAGCATAAAACTCCCATTCTTAATCTACTCGATCCAGATGGCCCTGGAGACGCTGTAACAAATCTGGCCACTGGTCAGTAGCGCGGGCGGGAGTCGAACCCGCAGACCATCACGAAATTTTAAGTTTCGTTGCTTTACCAGTTTGCATACCGCGCCGTATTTAAGCGTCCCCGATGGGATTTGAACCCACGACCTTCTGCGTGACAGGCAGACGAGCACTCCGGACTGCTCCACGAGGACGTAACTAATTTCAGTAGCTCGAGTGGGATTCGAACCCACAGCATCTCTGGTTCTAAGCCAAAGTGGTCTGCCAGTTGCCTACCGAGCCGGATAAAAGGGGGCAGATCCCCTTATTTTAAGTCAAGCACGCCCCCAGGGATTTGAACCCCGATCGACCGGGTTGGAACCGGTCATGCTGCCGTTACACCAGAGGCGTCTGTATTGAGATGGACCACTATGACTTCCACTCAAGCTGCGGTGGCAGGAATCGAACCTGCGTCAAGACGATTAACAGTCGCCCACCCGTACCAGCACGAGTACCACCGCATTATTATCTTTCTCTTTCATGATCCCGCGTTTCGCGGAGTCAGGGTGGCTGGATTTGAACCAGCGATCTCGTGCTTCCAAGGCACGCGGGTTAGACCAGACTTCCCCACACCCTGTTTTAAAAAGAGCGCCCAGCGGGAGTCGAACCCGCACTTCCGCCATGGCAAGACAGTAGGCTGCCGTTACATCATAGGCGCTGATTGGTTTTTTGATTGTCATAGTTCAAGAGCACCAGGTGGGATTTGAACCCACATGACCGCGTTACAAAGGCAGCGTCTTACCAGGTTAGACGACCGGTGCGTTAGACTGTGTCCAGTTTTACTGTAGCGTCTCCAGAGCCAATTGGATCGAGTATATTAGATTGAAAGACGCTATGGTTAAATGTGATGCGCTCTAGATCTTTCATTTCAAAATGGGGCCGGAGGGATTCGAACCCTCACCTGGCTGGTTAAAAGCCAGCAATGCAGCCGTTACACCACAACCCCGCATGGAAGTGGGGGCCGTGCGTTTAGAACAAAACAGATCCAGCATGATTAATTCTCCTTTCAAATATTAATGACCCGTGTGGGAGTCGAACCCGACCTGACCGGCTTGAGAAACCGGTGACCTCACCCGAAGTCGAACGGGCCTTGTTTCAGTACGTACCTCAAGCGTCATGCAGACGAAGCGGCACTTGTGTGTTTAGAATTCCATTTGAGTTTTGTGAAGACGCAAAAAAACCCGCTGCCTGATGACACCGGGTGATTTCAGAAGACTGCAGATCAACCAGGTGTTAACAGCGCAAATTGAGCGCGAGCGTATCCTCAGCCGGGAGGCCGGCTGCAGGATTGCCTGCGGGTTTGCCGTTTAAACTGATTGTCCACAAATAAGAAATCATGGAAGATCATATTCCGTTTTTGAATGTGATGAAAAATAAGCCAACGTGTCTGTCAGTTAAACTGACTGCCTGATTAGATGCGTTTCAGAAGAAACGGTTCGCTGTTTTTTTGAGAAAAAGCGGTTTCTTTTCAGATGCGCGAGGGGGACTGATTATTTCATTGTTTTTCTCAATTCTGAAGATTAACCTGAAGAAAGGCGAAATCATCCAGCGAGTCCCTCTGCTTTAGAACAGGATCAGGTCTTTGTTTTCACTCAATCTCATTAAGACGTTTCCCATCTCTGTTCTACTGGCAATCTTACCAGCGGGCCCCCTGTCCGCTACAGATTATTATGTCGCCACGTCAGGTAACAATCAAAATCCCGGCACTCAGAATCAACCATTTCGTACTGTTGCCCGCGGTATCAATGCAGCCCGTCAACCTGGTGACACTGTTTTGATCCGCGCAGGAATTTATCCGCAGTCACGTACGTTAAATCTCGCCAACCCTGGTACCGAAGGCCGATTCATCACATTAAAGGCTTTTGAGAATGAAGAAGTGATCATCGACGGCAGCAATTTACCGGAAGATGCGACGCTGATTGCCGTCCTCGCTCATCATATCCGTATTCAAGGCTTGACCGTCCGCAATTCACAGAACATAGGCATCTCGATCTGGGGGCCGGGCACGCGCGTGCATGCCGTCGAAGTCACAGGCAATCGCGTGCATCACTGCCAGAACAGTGGCATCTATGCCGGGGTTAACAGACTGAGTGATCCCGTTCGTGACCTGCTCATCGCTGATAATATTATCTCCGAATGTTCGCTGATGAATGAAGGCGGACGATATAACCAGTGGAGCTTTGGCGCAGGAGCCGGCCTTTCCCGAAAAGTAACCATTAGAAACAACACCGTTTCTCATTGTTATGGCGAAGGAATCGGCCTCTATCTTTCCAACAAAGGAACCATTGAAGGGAACACCGTCCACGATAATTTTTCAGTCAACATTTATCTGGACAACACAACCAATACACATGTCAGTCGCAACCTGGTTTATTCAACTGAAGACAGGCGTTTTTATCGCTTTAATCACCCGGCGTCAGGGATTCAGATTGCCAATGAAAACTACCCCGGATTCAACAATCCCAGTTCAGACAATACCATCGTCGGAAATATTCTGGTCAACAATTTTCATGCGATTTATTCCGGCAGTTATCAGCGGGGAGGCGGATTGAAACGAACACTGATCGCCCATAACACCGCCTGCGGTTCGACAGGCTCTCTACTCCATATCGATGCTGATCGGGGACACGACCAATCGCATATTGTGAACAACATTTTTCAACAGACAGGCAACGCCCCCCTGACCGATGCAAACGGCGCAGTCGATCAAATTGATTTTGACCACAATCTCTGGTTCGGCGGAACTCCACAACAGGTCGTCCTGGGAACAGGTGACATTCGCGCGAATCCCCAATGGAAAAACCCAGGAGGGTACCAGATCGAGGACTACGATCTGCACCCGCTCTCCCCCGCGAAAAACCGGGGCATCAGATTGAATGAGCTGTCATCGTTTTATCCCGATCAATCTGCTTCCTCGACGGTAAACCTGGGTGCCCGCTAAGTCACTCTTTAGAACCAAGCATGAGTACGAATCACGCGACAATACCCAAGTGTGCATACGAAGCTCATGGACATAGCATAGACGACGATTCTCCCAACCGGCTTTTCGAATACTTCTGACCATGATCATCATCCAGCATATCACAACTCTCTGGACCAAAAAATCGCGCGGAATGCCTGCCGCGGAAAAACGGAACGCCGTTCCGCATAGGCTGCTTTTACCTGTTGCGTCTCAGCCCCTGCCACCGGTATTCGTGCATCAAGTCTTCGCTGAAGAAAATGACTTTCAATTGAAACAGACAACACAGTCCCCCACCTCAGAGGAGCAATACTGGTCATTCCAGTTTCAACAGCAGGGAGATCAACTGAAAGTGGCGTTTACTTACAGCAGGACCGAACACGGTACACCAGACCGGGGATCCTGCACCCGCCCGCTGTTCAGTCTGAAGTTGAACCAGACGGGAACCTTCTCAATCAACGGTCGATTTTCTTCATATCAAGGCCCGTATTACCAATCGCATACTGTCAATCTGGGCTTCGTCGATCGCTTTCACGACAATCTGTTTCTAACCCAGCCTCCAGATCACAGCATCGATCTGCGCGCTCATCTGTTTTAAAGAGATATATCCAACGCGTCGTCATCTATACCTGGTCAGGCCAGTCAAATCGTCGCAGGCCCTGCTCGCGCATCTGCTTCAACTTACGGTAAATTTGAGACGAGCCAATCTGCACTTCCTTCGTATAGAAAAAGAACTCCCATTCCGGGGGATCACCGGTTTTCAACAGTTGTTTGAATTTTTCGATACGCGGGGACGACAGTTTCCCGGCTGCGGCTTCCTCTCTAGCTGAGATTTCAGCTGACACCCAGCGTGAGAGCGCCGCAGCAAACCGGCGTGCTTCTGCATCAGAAAGATCACTCAACATCAGGCTTTGAGAAAGTGTTGTCACCAGGATCTCTCCAGAAGAAAAAGTCAGCTCACCGTATTGCCAGCAGAGGCACATTGCCATAAGGAAACTGTAACACAATCAGCGCCATTGCGGTCGCGTATTCATCCCCGATATTGGCGTCGTGCCATGCGCCACTGGTCGACTGCTGTGCGAGCAGTTCATCGCGGACGATCGGATACCAGCGATCCCAGGCCGGTTTCCCCGCCTGCCAGGCTGCGTGCGTCGCATAGAAACGTCCGTAGAAATGGTACTCGGCCAGTTGCCCCGGGGAAAGTTCCTGCGGGGGATGTGGTTGTTTCAGATAGTCGCGTCCACGTTTGACAACTTCGTCATCCTGGAGGCCGGCACAGGTGAGTGCCACCACTGCGGCTGCGGAGCGGGGAAACAGCGATTCGGGAGGATCGTCCAGTCGATAACGGAATCCGCCGTCTTCGTTTTGAGCCTGCTTGAGAAATTCAACGCTCCGCTCAATGGCTTCCCGAGGCACGCCAATTCCCGCCTGACGGGCTGAGAACAACGCCAGCATCTGACAGGTGGTGATCGACACATCCGAGTCTTTCGGGTCGGACGTATAACTCCAGCCCCCCTGCTCGTTCTGTAGATTTAAAATCAATTGTGTGGCCGCTTTCAATTTAGCGCGGACGTTCGGATCGAACGACTCGCCAAACACTTGTCCCAGTAACATGGTCGCGAATCCGTGACCATATAGCGTCGCATGCGTGCGGACCTCTGCTTCGACGATGAAGCCATTCTCCTGTGCTCTGCCGAGCAGATAACGCAGGCACTCCTGGATCGAACGACGATACGGTCCGGTCATACCCCGCTGCGACAGAAACGCGGTCCCCGCCAGAGCGCAGACGCCGACATTCCGCGCGTAAGAACCTTGTCTGCCGAATCCGCCATCTGTCATCTTTTGTGAAACCAGCCATTTCAGACCATGTTCGATGGCTGCCTGTGTCTGCGGGGTGACATGCTCCGGGATCACAGGAAAGCCTGCCTGAACCAGAGTGCCGCGCCACCAGTTACGTAGTGCAGTCAAAGTGCCGACAAACACCGCGCCCAGTGCGCTGCGGCGGGAAAACTTCGGTTCTTTTTGCGAGGCAGATTCGACTTTTGACATACTCAATACTTTCACCAGAACAACTCAGGACTGTCTCCATTCTATACGTGCGGGCCACTTCCCGTCATAATAATTTACTGGAAATTCAGCAGTCTTCGAATCTCTTTGATCGAAAAGACTCAGTCGGGTATGATCGTATGAGTTTTAAGCCCGTGATGACCAGAAAGTAAACGGAATTGTCCTGTACATTGGAAACGACAATGCTGAAACATTGGCTGCTCTATACTCTGTGTTTCCTGATATCCCACAGCATACTTCCCGTCGTCGCTGCTGATGAAAAACCTCAGACAATCCGGTTTCTGAAAACCTGGGGTCAACAGGGAGACCAGCCGGGCGAGTTTTATTTTCCGATTGATCTTGCGATTAACGCCAGCGATGAAATTTTCGTGACCGATCACTTGAATGACCGCGTGCAGAAATTCGATCGTGCAGGCAAGCTGCTGGCACAGTTCCCTGTGCTTCCCAATCCGGGCGGTCTCGCAGTCGACAAACAGGGGAACCTGGTTCTCTCGCACATCCTCGCTTCGGGATCGAGCAGACATAAAAGCGGCGATCGAATTTCGATCTATTCCCCTCAAGGCAAGCTCATTCGCCAATGGGGAAAGCCGGGGAAAGGGCCGGGCGAATTCAACTGCCCGGGAGGCATCGCGGTGGCAGACAACGGCCGCATCTATATCGCCGATCAGACCAACCACCGGGTACAGGTCTTTGATCCGACGGGCCAGTTCCTGTTGGAATGGGGTAAGTACGGCAGTCAGCCGGGCGAATTCGGCGGCAAAGCATCTCCCAACTCGCGGGTCGGCGGTCCGCAGTTCCTGGCCTTAGACTCAAAGGGGAACCTCTGGACGACCGAAGGGGCGAACTGCCGCGTGCAGCAGTTTACAGCGGAAGGAAAGCTGCTCAAGTACTGGGGAACTGATGCCGACGCACGGGGAGGACTGGGCGGTTATTTCAGCGGTTTTGACGGCAAGCCTGTGAAAAGTCTCACCGGACCGATTGCGGTCTGTATCGATCAGAAAGATCGTCTCTGGATCTCCGCCGTCAGCGGCCGCGTTCAACAGTTTTCTTCTGCAGGAAAGTATCTCCGCGGCTGTGGTATGGAACAGGGTACCGCTCCCGGTCAGTTCTACGCGCCGCATGGCATGGCATTCGACAGCAAAGGTCACCTGTATGTGGTCGATGCCTATAACCACCGTATTCAGAAGTTTGCGGTGGGGCAATGAAATCTCGCATGCGTTTCAGTTAAGAATTTCATTTTCCCCTGCAACCGTTATAATCAATGGCGACGCAGGCACCGCATTCATTCTTGTTCTTTTTGACCTCTGACTGATCCTCATGAGAGACTTCTTACTCAGCTTACTGTGCCTGATTTTGTTACCGGCCTGCTCTACGGTCTGGCAAGAGCCCGAAAACTGGCAGCCTCCCGAGCATCCCGACCCGGAAGAGATTCTGAACAGCATCCATGATGACGTGGTGGCAAAGCGCTATCAGACGGCTCTGGCCAAGCATGTCTGGTTTTTTGATAACGCGCTGCATTATAAACCAGAGTTGTATGGCGTACGGCTTCTTAATGGTTTGAGGGAATGGGCTGAATTGGCAAAAATCTATCCGCCAGCCCGCGTGAAACTCAAAGAGGCGCGCGATAAGGCGTTGAAACAGGTGCATGAGGGAGAAGATGTCTGGCCCGCATTCCAGGATCTGACTTCACTGAACCATCATTTGGATGAAGACACACTGACAAAAGACACGTTTCTCCTGCTGCATCAACAAAACCCCACGGCAGCCAGGACAGTGTTCCAGCTGGCTCAACCGGCTCTGGTCAAAGCGGGGGAATACACAGTCTGTGGTCAGTATCTGGAGCCGGAGAGTTTCTATCAGAATATACTTGAGATCCGGCATGCCGAACTGAGGCTGAGCCAAACCCCACAGAGCAGTCCCAATACTCTGATGTTTTCAGACAAGCGATTTACCAGCGATGTTGGAATTCTGGTCGCTTTACTGGTGGTCAATGACCGGGCAGACGAAGCCCATAAAATCGCAAACCAGGCCCGACAAGAGTGGGATAATGCCGACTTCCACAAAGCACTTGATTCCGCCCTGACCGGGAAAGTACCTCCACTGTGGCCTAATTAAGTTCAGTATTGCCAATCAAAACGATATAGAAGGAGCACCCCCATCGGCTGGGCCACACATTACATTGAGCAACTGCAGGCAGGTAAGACCGTCTCTTTTCGTCCGCGGGGAAATTCTATGAAAGGGAAAATTGAGTCAGGTCAACTATGCACTGTGGCTCCCGTTACGGAAGACGAACTTCAGAAGGGGGACATCGTGCTTTGTAAAGTCAACGGTAGTCAATACCTGCATCTGATCAAAGCCATCCAGGGCAAACGCTTTCAGATCGGCAATAACATCGGCCGGATCAACGGCTGGATTACGTTTCAATCCATTTATGGTAAGCTGATCCAGGTTGAACCCTGACCTGCTACGTGCGGAACATGATCTTAAATAAAGGTTCCAGGAACCCATAACAATCATCCGGGGCTACCTGGAGATCTGTTTTTAGTGATTCAAGATTTTCATCTGCGGGCGTGGGGGCACTTCGTTTATAATTCTTTGTGAAACATAAAAGGGGACGTTTACACAAGCACTGTCGGGCAAGCCGAACAGTGGCACACGCTCGTCTGATATTTCAAGAGACATTGCAATTAAGATAAGCGGTTTCCGTGTGCCACGGCCCGGCTCGTCCGGCCGTGAAAACAGTGTATGGAAGCTCGGTTCTGGAACGAACGCGGGAGCTGCGACCTCCTGCTCGCTGTGCACGGCCCGAATTGCATTCAGTCTCACCCTGCTTTATGGGCGTGTGCTGGCTAGCTGAGCACTGTCCTGCGAGCCGACAGATGGCAGCCGGAGTCGTGCGAGGATATGGTATTATGTTTGTGGTTGTAATGTTCAATCTGATGACCAATCTGGTGGCTGGTGTCAGTGGTTCGATTGCATGGTGGATTATTTTGTGGAAGGGCGTGGGGAGGTCAAGGGGGATGAACAATAAATTGTGGCGATCTCGGTTGACAGGGGTCCGATGCCTGGCGGTGCTGAGCTGGTGCCGGGACGAAAGCTGCCGATGTGCGGCGACCCGCAGGCATACATCACGAACGGGTGCTGATCTGATAAGTGAATATCTGGAAAAAACAGGCTGTTTTATAGTGTATCTCAAGAACTGGTGGCGCGTGTTTCAGTGCACTGTAAACTGGGCACGCGCGCGACCCGGAACAGCGCTTATCGCCAGTGGCGCGCCGCGGTCAAGTTCATTTTATGCAGCGAGAGTGCGGGAATGTGCAGCAGCAGGTGTGGGAGGTTCAGTCCTGCAGACGGATGGTGCTGCTGACGTTGCTTTTCATTTATGGTAAACTGATCCATGTAGACTCCCGACCTGCAAAGCAAGGAACGTAAGCATGACCGACGATTCCGCAGATGATTTCGAAAACTGGCAGCCTCCCGACCATTGGTCGTCGCGGGAAGTTCTTGAGGAAGCTCAGGTAGACCGGCGTGCGGGTCGCTATGTGGCAGCGCTGGCCAAGCATGTCTGGTATCATCAGAATGAAACGTTACCTGAAATTCGTCGATCATCCGTATTGAGAAAATGGGTGGAGCTGGGAGCCGAATATCCCCCTGCTCTGCAAAAGCTCAAGGAATTTCGCGATCTGGCAAAAACAAAACTGCTGAGCGGAGAGGGTGATGTTGACGTGTTTGCTGAGTTTACCAACATCAATCGAAAGCTGGAGGAAGTGCAACAAACGGTCTCCCTGTTTCTCACGCTGGATGAGCAAACCCCAGAACTGGCCTTCAAATGTTATCCCTATGCGGAATCGCCTTTGATTCACGCGGGCGAGTATCAGGTCTGCGGAAAGTATATTGATCCCGAGCACTCCCTGGAAATCCATTTAACGGCCCTGGATTTCCTACAGAAACGGCCCTCCCATACAAATTTGCCTCAGAGCTTCAGACCACAATCTCGATTCGATTTTGGAAACCATGGCGTACTGGATCTGGACGCCAGCCGGCATTTCGCTGCCATCATTGCCTTGTTAATTCACAATGATCACACTCCGGAAGCGCGGGCCTTTGCTGGCCGTGTACGTTATGAGTTCAATGATCAGGTGTTGAATGAACTGGTGGCGGAAGCCCTGCAGGGTCAATTCCCACCAGGATACTAAGATTCAAGAGCTATAATAATCGTTTCTATGAGCCGGCAATCAGTACCCGATACAGGAGCCGCAGGGCATCGTCGGCGATTGCCTGGCTGACGCCGATGTGGAAACAGATTTGCGACGGACTCTGGTCGATCATTTCGATCGGAATATGGTGTTCGCCTAATGCATTGATCGCATCGACCAGCGGATACGAGTTACGTTTGAGCCCCAGCCCAACCGGGGTAATGATCGACAGATTGTAAACGACGTCCATGAAATCGGGCTTGAGCTGTTTTTCAATCGTCCGCCGGAGATCGTTGATGCTGCCTTTGAGGTCGTCCTGTTTCACCAGTACTGCGATGTCGTCTTTATCGGTGGGATAGTGGTATGTATTGATTCCGTAATTCTGGAAAATGGTCAGCAGTGTCGCGGTAAAGCCGACCTCTTCGCAGAGCATGTCTTTTTCCAGATAGATGTAGGCCATGTTATCCAGCCGGGCGATACCGACTACGCCTTCTTCGGGGACGCGCTCATTGAGAATCTGCGTGCCGGGATCATCGGGGTGATTGGTATTACGGACATGAATCGGAATTTTTCGTTTGCGGCAGTTGAGCATTGCATCGAGGTGGAACACGTTCACGCCCTTGGATGACAGCAGGCGAATTTCTTTAAACGTGAGCCGCGGAATCGCACGGGCGGCGGGTATGATGCCGGGATCTGATTCCAGCACGCCATTTACGTCGGTCCAGTTTTCGTATTTATCCGCGTCAATGGCGTACGCGATTTCGCCTCCTGTGAGATCGGAACCGCCACGTGAGAAGACGGCGATTTCGCTATGCTCTGTCACACCATAAAAACCGGGAACGACGGTGATCATTTCCGTGCCATCCAGGGCGGCGATATTTTCATAGGCGATCTCTTCCACCTTGGCATCCAGAAAACTGTCTGTCACCAGAAATCCGAATTCTTCCGGCAGGGAGACGCGGGCCTCCATCCCCTGCTTTTGAAAATAAGCGGCTATGATGCGCGCGTTATAATGCTCTCCACGTGATGCCAGAAATGCAATTTGCCGTTCGCCTTGCAGATTGGTCTCCAGATCCTGTTTCAGTGATTCCAGCATTTTTTTGCCGTCGATTCTCAGATCATTGATGATGCTGGTAAATCGCTCTAAGACGGCCTGCTTGCTCTCACCAGCAGAAATGGTCTTTCGTTTTTCCTGGAAGTGAGTACCATTTGAGGCAATATTCAGGAGATGATCTGTGATTTTCTCTTCATTTTTATAGATGCGTCCTGGTGCGGAAACGACGACGAACCGTCGCTGGGAATCATCTGCGACAATTCGTCGCACTTTTTCGATCTGATCTGCGTTTGCTACGGAACTGCCACCAAACTTACAGACTACACTGTTTGTCATTCTAACCGGTTTCTCTCTTTATGATTTTTTTGTGATTCATTCACTGCTGCACACGACCGATCGATTACAGACGGGCATCCTGTGGAACTTCACTACTGATTGTGTTGCGTTATATAAAGCAGACGGAGTCGTTAGTCGATTCAACGTCAATGATTATCTGCCCGGAGTTTAAGGGCTTTGAGTTCACGAATTCAGGGACAACGCGTGTCGTCAAACCATCATCGGAATTCACAGGGAGTCATTTCAAACGAAATGACACATCGACTGGATAGATTAACAATATACGAATGACAATCGCATCGCAACTGTATGAATGCTGTTATACTGCCGTCTGCATCAATGCCAGACTGAGAAGAACAGCGAACAAAACTTTTCGATCTGGAAAACAGGGGATTCAAACCAGATTTTTTTGTTTTAGAAAAAATGTAGTACCAATTTAAAATTTGATCAAATCAATTTGAGTTTAATACAGAAGGAAACTGATGAGTACCGCAATTCGCCTTGTCATGGAAAACTTCACTCTCAGTTTTCTGATCCTGGGACTAATCGTTTCCGGCATATCACTCTGGAGACAAAAACGCCCGCGGAATGCCGCTGTAATTATCGAAGCGTTGTTTGCTTACTTTCTCCTGTTCTCCGTCGGCTGTTCTTTTTTCTACAACTTCATCATGCATTCTTTTTTTGGTGAAACTGCAGCCCGATATATTGGCTGGGAGCAGAGTCCGTTTCAGTTCGAGGTTGGGACCGCCAGTCTGGGGTATGCCGTCGTCGGTTTCCTGGCCTTCCGCGGAAGCTTCGGCATGCGGGCTGCCGCCGTTGTGGGACCGTCAATGTTTCTGCTGGGCGCTGCAGGCGGGCACATTTACCAGATGATCACAGCGCATAATTTCGCACCGGGAAATGCGGGGATCATCTTTTACACCGACATCCTGATTCCAATCATCGGTTTTGTACTGCTGGGAATGCAGTGGCGGTATCAGCGGGCGCCGCAGGCTGCTGCCAATGATCAATCGCAGCTCTAAAAGGAAAAAAAACACGGATCTGTTTAATCCACGCTCTGCCTGCCTGCGTTAGTCACTAAAGCATGAAATTTCTTCATATAGAAAAAATCGGAAAACTGAAGACAAACGGGCCGCGGCTGTTATTCCTGCTGGTCATATTCGTGCTTAGTCTTCGCCTGGTGGTGGTCGTCAGCAGTTCCCCCTCCGGCTGGCGGTCCTTTCGGAATGACTGGGAAGTTCAGGTGCTGCGACTGCTGGGCCGGGCGACATCAGTCGGAGAGGAGACGCCCCCGGTTCAGGCGGAATACTGGCTGGATCAGATCAGCCGGATCCCAACGACACAGACAGATCCCCAGGTCGCACTGGGAGCAGCCTGGATGCTGGCCGAGCCGCAATACGGATTCCTGAAACGAAATATCACTTCCAGCCAGGATCTACAGGAACTGTCTGAGGGATATTTTGACAGATTCCATCAGTCCCAGGCGGAGTATCAGTCAATCTGCCGCACCGGCTGCCTGGCGCAGGCGGCGATGGCCACGCGTCTGGCTCCGGAGAAAGTCGAATTCTGGAGACAACGCGCATTGCTGCTGTTTGCGGTCCATGATGATTCAGAACAGGAGCTGCCCACTGAAGACTGGCTACAAATACTGGAAGAAGGTGCGGCCCACGACAGGGAGAATGCGCTCTACGATTACCTGGCAGCACTCCAGTTCTATGAGTTGTCCGCCGAACCGGTCTGGGATGAGGATTCCAGGCTAACACTGAAAATCACCAATCCACAAATCTATGCACAGGCTGAACAACGGCTGCAGGCAGGGCTGAAAAAGCCAACACTGGATGTCGGCACGATCACCTGGTCGGCCACCCTGGCATTTTTAAAACAGACAACACTCCCGCTGGGAGACCAGTTCAAAGCTGCAGAAGCCAGGAATCCCAGTTACCCGGCTTTCATGATCGTCGCTCAACTGTCACGCTGGTTGAACAATGCCTGCAAATCCGATCTGCGACAAGAAAAAAATGACTCGGTGATACAGAATGCAGGCCGTGAGTTGCGGATCGCAGAGCAGTTATCGGGCAAACAGAATTTCTACGAGCAGACGTTCTTCAAATTCAGCTTCCGTACATCGGGATTGGGACATTTATACCAGGTACTGCAGTTGCATCCTGAGACGTTCACTCCTGAAGAAACAGCAGAACTCAAGCAGGACCTGCATCAGGCCTGGCTGCAGCGAAACATCTTTATGGAAGCTCTGGATCAATACCACGACCATAAAGATGAGCAACCTGCTGGTGACGCGTCCATGGCTGCCGTACTGATTGAGCCGGCCCAGCGTTTCATCATCTTTCTACTTCCATTGTCACTGATGCTGATTCTGATAGCCTCATTGACCGGCCAACTTGCTGACAGCCCCGCGCCTCAACCGGGCTGGTGGAGAACCCTGATTTCCTGGTGCGCTGGAGTGAGTCTGAGCCTGTTTATCTGGGGTGTCATCCCGGCTGGTATCCTCCCGGAACAGGCGTGGAATATCTCGCTGCTCTGCCTCTGCTGGCTGGTCCTGATCCTGGTTTTGGCGGTTTCCCTGCGACTGTTCCGCAGGCAAAAAGATCTGTCCTGGCCTCAGCTGATTTCGCTTCTGCTGGTCCTGGCAGCTCCCGTACTGATCTATTTTCAATTCACGTCCCTGCTGGCATTTGTGGAACAGAACTGGATACACGCATCCCTGGTGTTACTCATCCCGGTTTCGCTGCTGCTCGTTGTACTTTATGGAACTGCGGTCTTCATTGTATTTCGTTTTTTACGTTCTTCCGGGCTGTCTGTACGTCGAAAGCTGATTGCCTGCTGTCTCGTTTTCCTGGTCACTTTGTTAATCTTTCCCGCCGGCGCCATGGTCTTCCGAGGCACCCTGAATCCAGAGGAAATGCAAACCTGGTTCGGCCGTGAAGTTACCGTGGCAGATACGGAGCTTTTTCGCATGCTGGCTGCCAGGAACAAGCAACCGCAAAAGCAGATCCCCGCCTGGATCTGGATTTATCCGCAATGGACTGCTCGACAGGGCGAAGGTTTCGCCGTTCTACTTTCGCTTTCCATTCTGCTCGGCTGGTCTCTACTGCGATGGTCGCGTTCCTCCCAAGCCCCGCAGCCTGACTCTGCTGCTGTCAGTCCACGACCAAAGAACTGGCAGGCGGGAGTTAGCCTGTTGAGGCGTTCCAGTCTGATTGCCCTGCTGGTCGTGATGACGGTTTACCTGGCTGCCCTTCCCTCTGTGATCAAAGCAGATAACCGAAACCACCGGAGACGATATCAAGCCCTGATAAATCCATTAGAACCACTACAAAAGGTCGACCAGATTAAGGCTGAAATCAAGAAAGATCGGGCGTTGATGCAGTCGTTCAACCAGCAAATTAGAGAAATTAAACAGAGGCTGATTGAAGAGGCAGAACAAAAATAGAATCACACTTCAGAAACTCCGCCAGAACAAATGGAATCGGCATTTCGAAGATTCATTTTCGATTCGAAAAGATCGTTGACAAACTTATCCGGCACTCACAACTCCTTTAGTTCGATTTACCACTTTCTGCCGTTGTAAACGATAATACCGTCTTCTCCACAGTGAGGAATCTCCCTGCAACCATGGTGAACCCTGCAGTTTTTCACTCAACTTCTGGAAAATTGACCTAAGTTTCTGTGGTAGTTGATGTGTCCTTCAGGCAACTGATTACCTTTCTGCAGCGATTCTGTCTGGCATCACAGGATCACCGTCTCTATTCCGACCTGTATGAGATCTGATTATGCGTTCGAGAACTATACCCTTATTTCGCGCCAGGATGATCAGGACTGCCTGCCTGTTGTGTTTGATTCAGTTCGGGATTTACGACACCTTGACAGCAGCGGAGACAGCGTCTTCCGCTCCCACAAAGAGTTGTGCCGACGGTCACTGTGCGCAAAAGGCAGTAAAACCCGAACTGCAGGCGGAAGGTCCTTCTGTCTTTTTTTCAAAATTGTTTGATACCAGCAGTTTTCCACAGCGCTGGTACTGTGGCACCTGGTCTACTGATGTAGGCTGGCTGCATATCATTTCAGACACGGCCATCTTCGGCGCCTATTTTGCGATTCCGATCGTATTACTCTATTTTCTATTACAGCGTAAAGATCTGCCTTTTCCCAAAATCATCTGGTTGTTTTCCGCTTTTATCCTGTTTTGCGGTTTCGGCCATTTAATAGAAGCTGGCATCTTCTGGTGGCCCATTTATCGTTTTTCCGGATTGATCAAAGCCTGTACCGCCATCGTTTCCTGGATCACGGTATTTGTTCTAATTCGATTTGTCCCCAAAGCCTTGAAACTGCCTTCCACGGCCCTGTTAGCACAGGAATTGCAGCGAAGTAAAGAACGTCTGGATTTCGCACTCGATTCTGGTCAAATCGGCGTCTGGGAATGGAACCTGAAAACTGACACACTTCTCTGGGATCAACGGACCCGGCAGATTTTCAACATTGATCCTGAAATGAGAGACCTCTATCTCACTGACTTCACTCAATGTCTGCATCCTGAAGACAGAAATGAGGTTACGAATCAACTTGAACAATGTATTCAAACGAGAACACCCTATAATTCAAAATTCCGGGTAGTTCACTCAGATGATTCGATCCGTTATGTCAATGCACAGGGGCGGGCTTTTCTGGGCAATGATGGTGAGCCGGAGCAGTATATCGGTGTCTGTCATGATTTCACAGACAAACAGCTTCAGGAAGATGCCCTGGCAGAAAGCGAACTGAATTTCCGCAGCACGTTTGAGCAGGTCGCGATGGGAGTTGCCCATGTCGCCTTGGATGGACGCTGGCTGCGGGTGAATCAGAGGCTCTGCGAAATCTTTGACTATCAAGCAGAAGAACTCCTCGAACTCCGAATCCATGATTTGTCGCATCCTGATGAACTGGAGATTGTCTTAAAAAACATGCAACGTATGCAGGCAGGAGAAATCAAATCTTACTCAATCGAAAAACGATATCTCAGAAAGGATGGTTCTTCCATTTGGACAAACCTGATGGTCTCACTCATCAGGCATCAGTCCGGGGAACCAAAACATTTCATCTTTGGAATTAAAAATATCCAGAGGCGTAAGGAAACAGAACAAAAACTCAAAGCAGCTAAGCTGACTGCTGAGGAGGCCAGCCAGACCAAAAGCGAATTTCTGGCGAATATGAGCCATGAACTACGTACTCCACTGAATGGTGTGATTGGCATGACAGAACTGCTGCGCGGAACGCATCTGAATCAGCATCAGCAGGAGTTTGTGGACGCCTGCAGGAGCAGTGGCGAGTCCCTACTCAATCTGATTAATGATATCCTCGATTTTTCTAAAATTGAAGCGGGTAAACTGGATCTGGATCTGCATGAATTCGATCTGGAAAACGTTTTGATGGATACGGTCAGTACCCTGGTGTGGCGCACCAATGAAAAGAATCTCGAACTCCCCTGCTTTGTTGACCCGGAATCTCGAATGACGCTGAAAGGTGACAGCTACCGCTTAAGACAAATCCTGGTGAACCTGATCGGGAATGCGATTAAATTTACGGACTCCGGTGAAGTCGTGGTTCGTACCAGAACCGTTTCGCGCGAGAACGGAAACATCCGGATTCATTTTTCAGTGACGGACACGGGAATCGGGATCTCCGAATCCAAAATCAATCGTCTGTTTCAGTCATTTTCACAGGTCGATGCATCGACCACTCGAAACTATGGTGGCACGGGACTCGGTCTGGTGATCTCACAAAATCTGGTGGAACTGATGGGGGGCAGGATTGGAATCGAAAGTCAGGATGGTGTCGGATCTACATTCTGGTTTGAAATCCCCTTTGAAATCTCAACATCTAGTACAAATTCACAACCGGAGATCAAACAGCTTGCCGGAAAGCGTGTCCTGATTGTCGACGACAACCGAACCAGTCGCAATATTCTTTCTGATTACATGCTGGAATGGGGACTGGATCCCGTTGAAACAGCTTCGGTTGCCGAAGCAAAAACGGCCCTTCAGGAAGCCCATCACCTGAAAAACGCTTTCGATATTGTCGTGACTGACTTTGAAATGCCTGACCAGAATGGTCTGGAAACCGGCCGGGCATTGCAACATGCAGATATACCTGTAATTCTGCTGACAAGCTCACCCGATACCCGGTTAGATCCAATCGAACTGCAGAAATGTCATATAACGCTCACCATGAGAAAGCCGGTAAAACGTCATAAATTGTTGGAAAGTATTTACCATCTGTTAACCAGTCAAAAAGAGGAATCAATCAGAAACTGCACTGGCACCACAGAACAGAGACCGATTTTCTCTCAAACAACACGCATCCTGCTTGCGGAAGATAACAGAATCAATCAATTGTATTTAACGGAACTGGTCAAACAGTTGGGCTGCCAGTGCGATACAGTCTTGAATGGCCAGGAAGCAATTGACGCGGTGCTGTCAAGTCATTATGACCTGGTATTAATGGACTGCCAGATGCCGGAACTGGATGGGCTGGAAGCAACGCGACGGATTCGAGAACTCGAGAAACGGGGGCAGTTAAAGAATAAACTGCCGATCATTGCACTCACAGCAAACGCAATCAAAGGCGACCGCGAAAAATGCCTGGACGCAGGGATGAATGAATATTTGAGTAAACCGGTGCAAAGGGATCACATTCTAACCGTGATGAAACAGTTTCTTAAGCAAACTCAATCAGAAGGGGCGGATCAGTCTCCTTTACACGGTACGAGTGAAGTGGAAACACATCAACCTGCCATTGATAGTGTGGCATTGCGGGAACTCTGCGGTGGCAATCTGGATTTAATCAACTCATTGCTCGATGAGCTGGAGTCATCGGGAGATGCGCGCATCACACAAATTCAGAAATCAGTGAAAGCATCTGATGAGAGAGGTATTGCAGAAGCGGCTCACTCCCTGAAAGGTGCTTCCGGTTTCCTGTGTGCAATGAAGCTCAAGCAACTCTCCAGCGAGATTGAACAGGCGGGCGAAGCAGCCGAACTGGACAAGATCACAACTCTGGTCGATGGGGTCGCACAGGAAATGCAGCGTTGTCTTGCAGAGCTCCCCCGTCTCAGAGAAGAAATCAAATCCATGAATTCAGAATGAAGAATATTCTCTCTCTGAAAAAACAATATTCGTTTTCTCTGCCGACTGTGGCACCAGAAGATAGTGTGAGACATACCATTCCGTCCCTTCGCGATAGCCAAACAGCTCCGCAACGGCCATAAAGAACAACCGCCAGCGGATCAGCCAGCGTGCTGCTTCTCTTTTTCCATAAGTGTCAACCAGAATGGGCAGGATCGTTTTTCGCTGCTGATCCAGTTTTGACAGCCATGCTTCAGATGTTTTCTGATAATGCTCACCTCCCCAGCGCCATTGTTTTGTCACGCGCATCTGCTCTGGAAACTGAGTTAACAGCTGATCGCTGGGCATGATGCCTCCGGAAAAGAAATGGCGACCCATCCAGTCATCCGCGTTTTGATCATTGAATTCGTATGCAAATTCCCGATGGCAGAAGACGTGAATCAGCAGTTTCCCCTGTTCATTCAGCCAGCCTGCAATTCGCTGCAGGAGTTGTTCATAGTTCCGCATATGCTCGAACATTTCAACAGAGACCACACGATCATACGTTTCCTCTGGAATGAATTCATTCATATCAGCGGTAATCACCTGGATTCGGTCTGCTACTCCCCGTGCCTCCGCCTGTTGTTCAATATATTCTCTTTGTGAATGAGAATTCGAGACCGCCGTAATCCGGGAGTCAGGATAATTTTCCGCCAGCCATAATGTTAATGATCCCCACCCGCAGCCCAGTTCGAGGATCGACATGCCATCCTGAATATCCGCATGCTGACAAGTCTCACTTAGAGCGGATGCCTCTGCTTCATCCAGTGTTTCCACACCTTCAGGCCAGTAACAGCAACTGTACTTGCGATGGCTGCCTAACACGTTCTTGTAGAATTCAGCGGGCACTTCGTAATGTTGCTCGTTGGCCTTTTCCGGCACTAATGCAATGGGGCCCTGCCGACTGGCGTCAATGAATTTCTGCTGCCGCTTGCTATTTGATTCTGGATCACCAGTTTCCAGGTTCGACAACCTTTGAGCGCAGAGTTTTCTGATCGCACGACGAACGACCACATCCGGTACCCATCCCCGCTCTACCAGCTCAATTCCAATTTTGGTTAATGTTTCATAGTTCATGTTGTCACCTGTTTTGAACGGGGTAGCCAGGGAAAAAAAGCACTCGTCGTTCGCTGATATTCTCGATACGCATCACCACGACTTTTCAAAGCCTGCGCTTCTGTGGGAGGAATTCCTGTCACGTTAATTATAAAATGCAACATCAGAATGGGTCCGAACAGTGTGAGCCAACCCCAGGGGGCACTCAAAGCCAGGCAGACATAAGCCCACCAGTGCAGCCATTCAAAAAAATAGTTGGGATGTCGGGAATAGTTCCAGAGTCCTTCTCGACAGACCTGCCCTTTGTGAACTGGATTGGCACGAAAACGGGACAGTTGTCTGTCTGCTGTCAACTCACCTGCAATTGCGACCAACCAGATCAGAACACCAGCTAAATCTACCAGACCAAAAGGAGACTTCCCTCCGGCAGCGATCAGCATCGGTAAAGCAAATAACAAACTCCCCGCAGCCTGAAGCTGGTAGAACCAGAACATACGGTATTGTGCCGCGGATCCCCAGTTTTCTTTTAATGTCTGATATCGCCCGTCTTCGGGCATCGTCATAACTCTCCAGAGAACATATCCACTGAGTCGCAGCGCCCAACCCATCGCCAGTACCGCCAGTACAATTCGCCTTGTCATATCGCCATCATGTCGGCCCCACACAAAAAAGAGAGTCAACAGACCGACTCCCATTCCCCAGGCGACATCGACAATACCGGCGTCTCCGGTTTTACGCTGCAGCAACCACAACAGCGCCATCACAGCAGACATGCTCAGCCAGCCATATAGAATCATCAACCACAAATTCATGCAGAAACCTCCAGTTCCGGCAATGAACGAATCTCGTCAGACTGAATGAACTGCGGGTCGAACCGACTATCAGGCCGGGCAAACAACATCTGCACGGTATTACATTGTCGCTCTTCAAATGCCGCTTCACAATAACAGAAGTAATAATTCCACATCCGGATAAAAGATTCGGAATAACCCAAGGCGCGCACCTCGTCGAGTCGTTCGTGGAACTGTTCTCGCCAGCAACGCAGCGTCTGTGCATAATGCGGGGCGATATCATCCAGTCGCAACAGTCGCAGATCGGTCACCCTGGCAGTGGTTTCTAATATCGCGGCGACAGAAGGCAGACAACCTCCGGGAAAAATATATCGTCTGATGAAATCAACACTCTTAAGATATTCTTTAAACCGCTGATCTTTGATCACAATACTCTGGAGAAACATCATCCCCTCTGGTCGCAGCAGTTCACAACATTTTTGAAAGTAGGTTTCAAAGAACTCGGCTCCCACAGCTTCGATCATTTCAATCGACACCAGTTTGTCATATTGTCCCTCCAGATCCCGATAATCCGTTAACAACAGTTTCACCTTACCTGACAATCCTGCAGCATCAATACGCTCTGCTGCCAGGTGGTACTGTTCGCGAGAGATGGTTGTTGTCGTTACGCGACAACCATAATTCTGTGCAGCATATAATGCCAGGCCTCCCCAGCCAGTTCCGATTTCCAGCAGATGATCCTGGGGCTGCAGATTCAGATGTCGACAGACCCGATCCAGTTTTGACACGGAGGCTTCCCGCATTGATGCATCAGAGTGCTCAAAGACACCACAGGAGTAGCTCATCGTTTCGTCAAGAAACAAACGATAAAAGTCGTTGCCCAGATCGTAGTGTTCCTGAATATTCTGAGCAGCGCCGATGCGTGTATTCCTTCGAAACCAGTGCCCCATGCGAGCAACGGCCTGACGCATGCGGGCCAGCCCCCCTTCAAACTGGTCGGTCACATCCAGGTTTCGGATAAAGATCCGCACGAGTCCTGTGAGGTCATCCGTGGACCAGTCACCATCCATTAAAGCTTGTGCGATACCCAACCCTCCTCCCCGGACTGCGGCCTGATAAAAGCGAGGGTGATGAACAGTGACTACAACCCGTAAATCTGATTCATCTTTACCAAAAACAGTGGATTGCATCCCTTCTCTCAGTGTGATCTGTCCTCGAACTAACCCGTTCAGCTTTTTTAAAAGCAACTGTCGACAGGTAGCATTCAATATTCCAATTTTTGAAGATGACGATTCCTGTTGTGTGATCGGATGGTTTTGCAGCATTATGGTGTCCTTGATCTATTACCTTGTTCTGAAGCAGTTTGCTGTTTCGGATGCGGATAAAAGGGCACCCGTTTCAACCATAATCTCAGGGCCTGCCAGTAAATGGCGGCAAAAATATACCACGTCATAAACGGATAGGAGACCAGTGAACGCAGCAGGTTCAATGTCGTAATCTCCTGTCGCTTCAGGCTCATGGTCACATCCAATACTCGTTGCTGCTTCTGATAATTTTCGATGTGAACTGCCACATTTTCTGCAGGTAAAGTGAACCGCCAGAAGTATTCCATGTCCAGCGGGAGAAATGGCGAGACATGGAAATTCTTTCTTGTGGGCTGCCTTTGTAATTGTTGCCCAAACTGATCTTGATCAATTATATAACAATGCCGCTCTCCCCAGGGAGTATTATTCACTTCAGCCACGATCGTTTCCAGACTTTCATTTTGTTGATCGAAACAGAAGTAAAATGAAACGGGGTTCATCACAAATCCAAAATACCTCAAATGAGTCAATAGTCGAATTGGCCCACCCGGTCTGGATCTGCCTGACTGAGCTACCATGTCCCTGACGGATTTATCAAGTGAAACCTGTGGATCCCCCAGGTGATCTTCCCGACAGAACCTTGCCAGAGCCATTCGCCGTGTAGACCAGCAGAATCGACCTTTAAAAACAGAATCGAGTTCAGCCAGATCCAGATACATCAGGAAGATTCGATTGCGAAAGCTGTGCTCGACGGGAGCATGGCGTCTGTGTTGAACCCAGCCCGTGTAGATACCACTTTCCATAGATCCGTCACTCCCAGTAATTCACGACAGACAGCCATGGCACTGTTCACGCCATCTTCGTGGAAACCATTTCCCCAGTACGCTCCACAAAACGATGTGGAATTCTGATTGATCACCGCAGCCTGCCTTTGCTGCGCCGCTGCACGTTCGCTGGTAAAGACAGGGTGAGCATACTCGATTTCCCGAATCACTTTCGTGGGATCAACCCGATCCTGCCCATTCAGGGTCACACAAAAGACATGCTTCGACTGAATTCCCTGCAATAGATTCATCTGATAAGTGACAGTCGCTTTCCGGTTTTCCCCACGCGGCATAAAGTAATTCCAACAGGCCCAGGCACGTCGTGAAACAGGCAGGACCGATGTATCGGTATGCAGTTGAGCTATATTTTTTTCATAAGGAAAAGCTGACAGCAGTTCCTGTTCAATCGGCGAAGCCTGATTCCCTAAGATGCGTAATGCCTGATCGCTGTGACAGGCGAAAATCACATGATCAAACTGTTCGAGCGAGCCATCCTGTAGATTGACATCGACCTGACTTTCATTGCGCAGCACAGAAATGACCGGGGAATTGACGCGAATGGATTTTACAAATCCGGCGGTCAATTCTTTAACGTACTGCTTTGAACCGCCACAGATGACACGCCACTCAGGACGGTCGCGAATCGCCAGAATCCCATGATTCAAATAAAACTCGACAATGAAACGGATCGGAAAATTTTCAAACGTTCCAACCGGACAGGACCAGATTGCCGACCCCATGGGCAAAAAATACTGTTCGATAAATTCTTGAGAGTATTCATTCGCTTTTAAATACTCTCCCACCGTCAGTTGATCTTCCTCAGACTCTAAAAGTTGGACCGACTGTCGATTAAACCTGAGAATATCAGCCAGCAGACGATAAAAACGGGGATTGATCAGGTTGCGACGTTGTGCAAAAAATCCATTCAAGTCAGCCCCCCGATACTCAAGACCGGATCGACCGCACTTCATACTGAAGCTCATCTCGGTCGGTTGCGACTTGACACCCAGTTCATTTAAGAGCCGGGTAAAATGAGGATACGTCTGATGATTGAAGACAATAAATCCTGTGTCGACGGCGTGCTGTTCTCCTTTAATCTCGACATCAATCGTATTTGTATGGCCGCCGATATACTGATTTGCTTCAAACAAAGTAATTTCATGTTGATGATGAAGAAAATAAGCAGCCGTGAGTCCTGATATTCCTCCACCGATGATGGCGATCTTCATGAACTGACCTCAGACTTATGAGTGGTAATGCGGCAGCTTGAATCCTGATTCTGACAACGCCCTGTCAGGCTCAATCGTTTCTTCGCAAAGATCTGATACAGATAATTCAGACCGTGTGAGATTCCAGGCAGACGCGAAGGCCAGACCAGACAACGATACCCGACTGCAGAATAAAGACGTCGAAAGACTTCAACTCCAGTAATCCAGGAACCGTCTGGCAGGCGGGCGTGCATTTCCTGCATGAACTGCTGCTGCGTCATACCATATTCCGCTGCTTTAAAACTCGGGCTGGAGATATCCGTAAACTGAACCCTGTTATGGCGGTCGAGACGTCTTAACAGATTGACTTCCCGCAGACAGAGTGGACAGGCCCCATCGTAAAATGCCTCCAGATCATAACATAGATTTTGCATCTGGCTTCTCCTCAGAAGTTTCGTGATTGAATCTAATCGCAGACCAGATCACGAATCAGTTCCAGCCGGGTCCCCTGTGTTACGGCTTTTAATTTCGCAACTGCACGCTGTTCCAGTTGTCTCACTCGCTCTTTAGATATTCCCAACTGGTCAGCCAGTTTTTGAAATGTCAGTGACTTGCGATGCTTGCCCAGGGCAAACCGGCTTTTTACAATCAACTGCTCGCGTTCATCCAGAGTGTCAATCGATTGATTCAGCAATTCAGAAAGCTCATCCCAGGTCTCGGTTCCCATCAAGGGATTTTTTACTGCCCCGGTTTCTTCCATAGATTGTTCCGGAGGCAGTTGCTTGTACTTTGCACGTTCTTTTTTGCGATTAGCTATTTTTCGATAAGCAAAATTTGAGATCGCATGATATGCATAAGTGCTGAAACGAAATCCCCGTGAATAGTCAAATTTATCAATGGCTTTCAACATTGTCAGACAACCATCGCTGAACAACTCGTCAAATGAAACACCTGTCGTTGTACATTTCTTGACGATGGAGGCAACCAGCCGCATATTGCGACGCAGAATTTCATCACGCACCAGTTGAGCTCGATGCAGCAGTTGCTCGATCAGCTCAAGCTGGTCTTCAGTGACCCAGTCGGGATCCAGCTGTGACCGGTATTGATTTGCTTTATATTTCAGAAAATTAAAACTGCGAAACAGTTTTTTTTCCTCTTCAGCAGAAAGCACATCCGCTCGACACAGTCGTGAGATCGTTGTACTACCGCCAGATGAGCTGGCACCCTGACCAGGATCAACACAAGCCCCCATAGAACTGGTAGCGAAATCACCTGGGATCTCTGATTCCAGATTGGCGTCACCGAAACAGGGATTGGAAATAAATTCGATTTCCTGATCCAGTAATTTGCGGGCACGACAGGATAAACGTTCATTCCGGAAAACATCATACTCCATTGAACATACGACCATTGTCTTCTTCCCAATAAGAGAAATCGTTGATTACGTTCTGATTAAACTATATCCATCACCCTCTCGTAAAACAACCCTAAATTCGTTCAAATCGTTCATTTCGAGTATGTTAGCCTATATCGAGCAACCATAGAGACTTACAAACATCACCCTTGTCATATACCGGTTTGCAAGCTAAGATTTTAATATGTGATTAAGTTCCCTGACGTTAATTCGACCATATCGTTCAATCAAAGATGGTGAAAATGAGCGTATTCCTAACCCCCAAACAGGTCTCCCGAGCAATTCAGGTCAGTGAATCTTCCGTGAAACGCTGGTGCGACAAGGGAATCATTCCCACTCAATACACTGCGGGTGGACATCGACGAATCGCCCTCTCAGAATTGATCGAATTTCTCAGATCCAGTAAGCATCAACTGGTTCGTCCGGAAGTGCTGGGACTTCCTTCTACCACCGGTCAAACGGTCTGGGTAATTGATCGAGCGGCAGAACAGGTTACGGAAGCACTCCTCAAAGGAGATGAGGAACAGTGTCGTCAGATCATTCTCGATCTTTATCTGGCGGAGCATTGCATCAGTTCTATCTGTGACCTGGTAATTGCCAAAGCTTTCAGCAATATTGGTGATCGCTGGGAATGCGGAAAAGCAGAGGTCTATCAGGAACGGTATGGCTGTGAAGTTTCCTTACGGGTACTACATGAATTACGGACTCTCATTCCAAATCCTCCAGCAGATGCACCGGTGGCAATCGGCGGGACCCCCGAGGGTGATCAATACAGTCTGCCGACAACAATGGTCGAACTGGTACTGAGAGATTCAAAATGGAATGCAGTCTCGCTGGGAACAAACCTGCCTTTCGCGACCCTGAGAGCCGCGATCCTGCAGCATCGTCCACGTATCTTCTGGCTCAGTGTCAGCCATATCATTGATGATCAGAATTTCATCCGCGAATACACAGAACTTTATGATGAATTTGGACTGGATGTTGCTTTTGTTGCAGGCGGTCGTGGCATGACCGAGTCGATACGTCAACAGATACAATACTCTGCATTCTGCGATAACGTCCGACATCTGGAATCGTTTGCTCAGACCATTAAAAATACCACTGAAAAAAATGCGGATTGAAATCAGTCACTTTGACGATTTACATAGACATAGTAGGCTCCGCAAATCTCTTTCCCCTGCCCATCCAGTAGCCAGGTCGTTAACTCGACGGGCCCTTTCTCTAATGAAGTAGTAAAAGTAATCGATTCCGCTTTAGAGTCTGAATTTGCAGTCGCTGTGAATGTTCCAATTTTAATTTTTGCCTTTGTGACCGGTAAAGCGACCCCTTGAACAAGCAGTCCGTCGGTTACTTTGAGTGCAGAAATTCCTTCCGTCAGTTGCAAACCACTCTCTCGCGGCCAGCGACGCAGTTCAAACTGATAGTTGCCAGGGCGATCTACGATTAAATGCCACGTACCATTTCTCCTGACTCCCCGCCGTACCTGCCTTTGCTGATCAACGAAGACATCCAGCCATTCACAGGCTGTCAGCATCGCAGGATTCTCTGACGGATGTCCGACGATGACCCGTTGCGGGACTGCAACAGTGGGCTCTAATTCACTCCACCATTGATCCAGGTGTGCCTGCATTTTTTTGACAACTTCCGGATATTCCGCGACGACATTTTTCTGCTGAAGCGGGTCCGTCGTGAGATCATAGAGTTCCCTGTTCTCCAGCCAGCGCCACCGCTTCCACAGCACCGCTGAACCCTCTTTTCGTGGCTGAGAGAGATACATGCTTTTCTTATTTCCGGGGAAAGGCATACGGCTATAGTCGATGACCAGCATCCGGTCTGGCAGAGACTTCACAGCACCTCTCAATCTGGGCACCAGACTGATGCCATCCAGGCGGGGAAGTGACTGTGGAACGTCACACAATTCGGTTAAAGTCGGCAACAGATCCTGCACGTGGGTTAAGTCATTCAGAGCGCGAGGTGCCCCCAGCTTGCCGGCTGGCCAGCGAATAAAACAGGGAACGCGATGGCCGCCTTCCCAGAGTGTGACTTTTTTGCCTCGCATACCGGCATTAAAGTAATCCGGCCCCATCGTGCTGCCATTATCGGTCAGAAAGACAACAATCGTATTATCAAGCAATCGGGAATTTCTCAGCTCCTGATCAAGCTTACCTATATTCTGATCAATGTTCGCACACATGGCGAGATAGCTGACCAGCGACTTACGTTTTGCTGCTGAGAGATGGGCAACCAGCGATTCATTTTTCTCTATAGCCTGCTCAATGGGTCTGCGAAACTGGTCGGGAACAAAGTGGGGACCATGCGGCGCATTCAAAGGCAGATAGGCAAAGCAGGGTTGCGAGGAATCCTGCGAACAGACCCACCTGGTCATTTCACGAAAAAACACATCAGTACAATAGCCCTGAAATTTTTCCCTGTTTCCATTATGCGTGTAGGTATCTTCAAAATAATCATTATTCCAGAAATCAGGCACAGCCCCTATATGCGAAGAAGGAAACCAGAGAGTCTCCTGAAAACCTCGATCTTCCGGACGAAACGGGTAATTATCGCCTAAATGCCATTTGCCGAAGATCCCTGTCCGATAACCGGCTGCCTGAAACAGATCAGCCATGGTTTTCAGTTCGGGGCGTAACAAAGTGCGTCCACTGCTGACATTCATTGCCCCATTCCGAAATGCATCCAGCCCGGACATCAGTTGCCCCCGCGTTGGCGTACACATGGGGGCGACATGAAAATCGGTCAGCCGAATACTCTCTGCAGCCAGCTGATCCAGATGAGGCGTTTTTAAAATCGGATTCCCGTGACAGGAGAGTTCACCGTACCCCTGGTCATCACTCATGATCACAATCACATTGGGGCGTGAAGCAGCATCGATGGAATTGATCGACAGCAGTAGAACACAGATAACGAACGATAATCGCATTAGAAGTTTTCCCCAAATTGAAAGGAACCGCTGTCTGCATTCAATCGACGCAAAATTTGAAGTTACCGATATGGGTCTCGAACCATTGATTGTATAATGGGCTTTTATCGGCATCAAACTCTGCTGCTTGAGAATATACCCTTTTCAGATTCAATTTCAATCAACCGAGGAAGGAGAGATCCGATGACGACTCCCTATATCCCCAAAGGCTATCACACCATTACTCCCTACCTGCTTGTGGAAGGGGCAGCTGAAATGATCGAATTTCTGCAAACGGTGTTTGATGCCACCCCGATCCTAATTTCCCGGCATGGCGATGAAATCGGGCACGCGGCACTGCAGATTGGTGATTCCATGCTCGAAGTAGCCGATGCCTGTGAGGAATGGGGGCAGACTACCGCAGCCATTCATCTGTATGTGCCCGACGTCGATGCAACTTATCAGAAAGCCCTTGATGCAGGCGCAACAAGCTTGCGTGAGCCCGCCGACATGTTTTATGGAGAACGGGGCGCGTCAGTGAAAGATCCCTATGGTATCAGCTGGCACATCGCAACTCAGACTGAAGAGCTCACCACCGAAGAACTTCACCAGCGAGCAGAAGAGTTCAAAGCACAACAGGCCCAGCAGCAACAATGAACCGCTCAGGCATCATCGCCTGATACTGGAATATATTTGTTAAACAGTTCCGCGTAGTCTTCCCGCACCGGACTGAATACGTCCAGAACAACAGCAGGGCCATCGACGGCAACAGCCTGGTGAGGCGTGTTTGGAGGAATGATAAACATGGCACCTGCTTCGACAACCCGGACTTCGTCACCCATCGTCAGTTCCAGTTTGCCTTTCAGCAACATCCCCCCCTGTTCATGAGGGTGATGATGCAGGGGCACAATCGCACCTTCATCCATCTCCAGATAAGAGAGCATCAGATTTTCTCCAAAAGGAGTTCGCATTTTACAACCGGGAAGAACTTCCAGTGGTTTAACGGATTTGATATCGATGAACGGCATGTGGAATCACTCCTTTATTCAATGGGATGTCCGCTGAAAGAAATGTCAGCTCACCCTCTCAAAATAAAGAAATCGTATGGGAATTGATAGTCAGACGAACCTGCTGTACTCTTTCACTGTCATAACCGGTTGACAGTAAACCTTGAATCTCTCGCTGCAGGACTACTCTCATGTACGTACCATCCTCGTTTGCAGAAACGGAGTTGAAGACACTGCACCGATTTATCGAAGAGCACAGCTTTGCTACCCTGATCACAAATGCAGAAGGCTCTTCTTTTGCAAGTCATCTGCCTCTGTTACTGGATCGCTCTGTGGGTGAATTCGGGCAGCTAATCGGCCATCTGGCGAAGGCTAACCCACAGTCAGATCAGCTTCAGAACCAAAGTCTGCTGATGATCTTTCATGGACCGCATGCTTATATTTCTCCAGCCTGGTATGAATCGGACCACACGGTTCCCACCTGGAATTATCAGGCGGTACACGTATATGGTTCCTGCACACTTGAGACTGATCCAGCTCAACTGAAACGGATTCTCGATCAATATGTTGCCTTCTATGAGGCAACTCAACCAGTACCATGGTCGATACCCGATTCGGATATTGATTTTGTGGATTCTTTATTGCCGGCGATTGTCGGCTTCAGGATACAGATTGAGCGAATTGAAGGAAAATTCAAACTCAATCAGAACCATTCTGCAGAACGCCAGCAAAAAGTCATCAATGCACTTCTACGCCAGACTGGCGAAAACGAAAGAGCCATCGCCGCCCAGATGCAGGCCAATCTGCATCAAAGTGGAAACGACTCCCCTTCCCGGTCTTAGCGTGCATATTCCACAGTGCGTGCTTCCCGCATGACGGTCACGCGAATCTCTCCGGGATAAGTCAGTGTATCCTCAATAGCCTTGGCAATATCTTTACACATCTTTGCCGCTTCCCGGTCATTCACCTGATCGGAGTCAACAATCACCCGGACTTCACGGCCCGCCTGAATGGCATAAGTATGGTCCACGCCTGGAAAACCACAAACCAGGGTTTCCAGCTCTTCGAGTCGACGGACATATTTCTCGAGAGTATCTCGCCGTGCTCCAGGACGCGATGCAGAACAGGCGTCTGCAGCAGCCACAAGTACGGTGTAGATATAATCAGGACGAATATCATCATGATGACCGGCTGCAGCATGCACGACTTCCTGTGATTCACCGTAACGTTTCAGTAACTGAGCGCCAACAGCCGGATGGCCCCCCTCCATCTCGTGATCCGCTGCTTTGCCGATATCATGAAACAGGCCACACCGTCTGGCGACGGTCCCATCCAGGCCTAACTGCTCAGCCATCATGCCGGTCAATGCAGAGACTTCAATGGAGTGCCTGAGCACATTCTGACTGTAACTCGTGCGGAAATGCAGTCGCCCCAGCAGATCAATCAGTTTGGGATTCACGCCGGAAATATTCACTTCCTGACAGGCATTCTGGCCCATCGTCTGAATATATTCTTCCAGCTCTTTCTGTGTTTCTTCGACCACTTCTTCAATGCGGGCAGGGTGAATCCGTCCGTCGTTGACCAGCTTCTGCAACGACATTTTACCAATCTGGCGACGGACATTATCAAAAGCGGAGACCACAACGACACCTGGGGTATCGTCCACAATCACATCGACACCGGTCGCTTTTTCAAAGGCGCGGATGTTGCGTCCTTCACGTCCGATAATCCGACCTTTCATTTCCTCTTCAGGCAGTTCGACTGTGGAAACAGTTGTTTCCGCCACGTGACCGGAAGCGAAACGCTGCACGGCCATGCCAATCGTCTCGCGGGCAATTTTATCACAGGTCTGCTTCAACTCGTTCTGGTGCTTCATAATCAAAGCACCCGTTTCGTTTTTCAGATCATTATCCAGTCGATCCAGCAGCATCTGCGAAGCGGTCTCCCGATCCAGGCCACTGATCTTAAACAGTTCTTCCTGCTGTTTCTTCAGAGAACGTTCCAGCTCCTGCTCGCGTGCTTCCACAGCTTTGGAGCGGGCGGCGAGCTTTGACTGTGTGGTCTGAATCATCGCCTCTTTTTTAAGAAAATCAGCCTGCTGATCTTCCAGCGCATTTTCGCGTTTGCTGAGTTTCTTTTCGACGGACCATAGCTCTTCCCGTTGCTTGTTGACTTCCTCTTCCAGCGCCTCACGCCGTTTAAGCAGTTCCTCTTTCGCTTCCAGCTTCTGGCTTTTGAGCAGGTTTTCTGAATCGAGCTCGGCCTGTTTCAGAATCTGAGCATAAGACTGGTAGGCAGACCCGCGACGGATCCGATCAATGAAATACCCAATAATGACCCCGACAATGAACGCCAGGGCCGCTCCGATAGCGACTTCGGTTAACATATCCCAGGTGCTTCCTATGCGCCTATAGTGAAAGCCCCTTTCCTGCCTGATACCATTTGGCGTTGATATTCGACAGAGACAAAATTGTATCTCCCTGAACTCACCCGCAAGCGAATTCAATCAGATCGATACAAATCATGTTGTCAGGAATTTCATAAGAATGACAGGAGCGTCAGGGAGTTCCTCGATTTTGCATGCCTGATAAAAGAAATGAAATCAAAGGCATGGCGAAACCTCAAGCAGTCCGGAAAAAAGATAATACGCTTTCAACAAACATATGGCCCGTGCTTTTTACCTGTTAACGACGCTTAAAGCACCATTGGTCAGAGCGCACCTTGACTGGCACACGTAACCGCTGTTCGATCCCCAGACAAGACAAGACTCGACGCATCATTTCATTTTCCTCTGCCTGCTGAGTCAACGACTCAACTTGCGGATAGAAATCGCTCGCGGAACGAGTCGATTTCCATGGTTGCATCAGCGTCGGCAATACGCGCACCGCTCTGGTGAGCAGAACATAAATTGCTAGAATTGTCTCATTGAGAATACCAGACATTGTTGATTCTCCAACTCAACTGAAACCGGGTCTACTTTAGAAACTCTTAAATCACAAAGAGTACTCCACTTAAAGTTAAGTGATAATACCCGCTTGCGACAATGCTCCCTGTCAAACTTTGAAATGCCGAAAGGAAACCTAAAAATAAATAAACAATGAAACTATTATGAAAAGCCAACTCCAGAACATCCAGAAAAAAAACGACAAACATCTGCCAATTCGTAAAGTTCAATAACCATCGAAAAGGAAGCTGAGTGTGAGTGTAACTTGAATGACAGTGATAACTTCTCGTAAAATTCCTTTTTTATGGTAACAAGACATTTCCGGTTTCGATAGTATATAGTCAGAAATATTGCCTGAAAGTCCAATCTCGAACCGACACCCGCGGGGTGCTCCGTTTCCGGCTTTAACCCGCTTTGCAGAATTCCCGTTTCCGATGAATCAGTTTATCCAGACCGTGAAACGCGGATTGCTTACCTGCCAGCAACGCATTCAGGACGAATCAAACCCTGGTCCCAACATTAGTTCACATCAAAAATCACCTGCGCAACGCACGTTGATCGCCGTATCCGGAGGCGCGGACAGCATGGCTTTGTTACGAGCACTGCAGTGTCTGGCGCAGTCTTCCGAATCGCTGATCCCTCCCGATGGACTGGTGATCGCCCATTTGAATCATGGCCTGCGAGGAACCGCCTCTGATGAAGATGCGGAGTGGCTGAAACAGGAATGCCGGCGGCTCTCACTCCCCTGTGTGACCGAGAAACAGGAGCTGAATCAGGGGCCTGATTCCGGTCTGGAAGAGCAGTGTCGTACTGCACGGTATGATTTTCTCACCCGGGTTGCGATTGCAGAACAGTGCACGCAGATTGCCGTCGCACATACCCTGGATGATCAGGCTGAAACAGTGCTCCATCACATTATTCGCGGGACAGGTATCACAGGACTGAGAGGAATTCCCCAGACCCGGGTCTTACAGCAGGGTCTGCATCTGATTCGCCCGTTATTGCAGATCAGTCGTGAAGAAGTCGTGGAATTTTTGAACGTATGTGGCCAAGAATACCGGAATGACGAAAGCAATGCGGACACCAGTTTCACCCGCAATCGAATCCGCCATCAACTGTTACCTTTATTAAAAAAAGAATTCAATCCCAACGTAGTACAGTCCATTCAGCGATTGTCGCAGCAGGCGGTAGAAGTGACCTGTGTCCTCAATGCAGAAGTCGACCAGATATTGAAAGCCGCTACACTCGATCAGAACCAGGAAACCTGGCGGCTCGACTGCCTGGTCTTGCAGGACAGCCCCGATTACCTCGTCCGACAGTGTTTTCTGAAGATCTGGCAGGAAATGAACTGGTCCCGCAGAAGGATGGGCTTTGATCACTGGCAGCGGTTGCAGGAACTGACATTGTCTGGTCAAAAGTTAAGTCTGCCCGATCAGGTTGAAGCGGAACGTCGAGACAAATTACTGATTTTGCGCAAGCGGATTGACAGCCACCAGTGACGCATAGCGAATCTGATAAACATTCACATTCCTGCATACGTGTTGTGGAAATCTCGATCCGGGTTGGTTAGAATCTGGCGTTGCTGATACTGATATCGGTCTGTTCATCGAGATCCTTTCCTTCTCACGAACGGTCGTTATGAGTTACCGTTGTGTGAACAAGACCATTCAAAGCATCCATTCCTGATCAGCAATCCGATCGATCCGCTTTTGAATTTAGAACTCTTGCAGAACACGTTGCACCTAAACCACTCGCCCTCATTCATTCAAAGAAGTCGCAACTATGAACAACAATAAACCACTGTTTATTGCGAGTTTTATGACGCTCATCGCCGCCGGCGTGGGGTTTGCCATTCGTGGAGGTATCCTGGCTGACTGGGGTGCCCAGTATGGATTTACCAAATTTGAACTGGGAACAATCACTGGCGGCGGACTGGTTGGTTTCGGAATTGTGATTCTGTTAGCCAGCCTGATTACTGACAATGTTGGTTACAAACCGATCCTGCTGCTGGCGTTCATTCTGCATGTTCTATCTGCTTTGATCACCTTCGCAGCCACACCGGTTTTCGAAGCCGCTGGTAAAGGTGCGACTTACTGGTGCCTGTACGTCGGCATGTTCATGTTCGCTGTCGCCAACGGCCTGTGTGAAGCGGTGATCAACCCCCTGGTGGCGACACTCTACCCCCACAAGAAAACGCATTACCTCAACATTCTGCATGCGGGCTGGCCCGGCGGTTTGATTATAGGTGGGATCGTGGCAGCCATTTATGCCAACATGAAAGAATCCACTGAATGGCTCCGATGGGAAATCCCCATGGCCGTTTTTCTGATCCCCACCCTCATTTATGGCTACATTGTCATCAAACAAAAATTCCCTCTCTCCGAAGCGAAGTCGGCTGGCGTCAGCTTCGGGCAAATGTTGATGACCTTTGCCAGTCCGTTACTGATCTTTCTGCTTCTATTACAGGCCTGTGTTGGGTATGTAGAACTGGGTACGGACAGTTGGATTGCCAGTATTACGGAATCCATTCTGGAAGGTCAGGGAGAAGGTCAGGGGCTTTACCTCTTTATCTATGCATCTTCAATCATGTTCGTCCTGCGTTTCTTTGCTGGCCCGATCGTAGAAAAAATCAATCCGCTGGGCCTGCTCTGCATCAGCGCCTGCTTTGGTGCAGTAGGACTCTACATGATCGGAACATTCGAAGCAGCCATTTACATCTGGCTGGCTATGACTGTCTACAGTCTGGGGAAAACATTCCTCTGGCCCACCATGCTGGGTGTGGTTGGCGAACGGTTCCCTAAAGGGGGCGCTTTAACGATGGGAGCCATGGGAGGTATCGGAATGCTGTCGGCCGGACTGCTCGGCGGTCCGGGCATCGGCTACAACCAGGACTATTATGCAACACAGAAACTGGAATCACTTTCTCCTGATGCCTATGAGCGTTACTCCGCAGCAGAGGAAAAAGGCTTTCTCTTTCTGCCGGAGATCAAGGGCCTCAACGGACAGAAAGTTGATGTTCTGAAGAACGATGGCGAAGAACTGGACAAAGCTGTGGCACAACTGAAAGCAGAAGGTAAGACGAACGAAAACATCGAGACCTTGAATCAATGGTGGCAAGGTGCAGAAGAATATGCCAAAGAGGATCAACCAGAAGTCAAAGAAGCCGGTATTTACGGAGGTCGCATGGCCCTCATATGTACGGCCTTTGTTCCGTTGTTCATGGCCTTCGGCTACCTGATTCTCGTGATCTACTTCTACAGTAAAGGTGGTTACAAAGCGGAAGTACTCCATGGCGAAGAACCCGTGGGTGAACACTATACCGGGGGCGTTGAAGGGCCTGTGGAATAATAATCCGTCTCCCTGAAACAATGGAACGACTGCCCGCCTGCGGGTGGTCGTTCTTTCATTTTGCTTCCCATCTGGAATAGATTAGACTGTCAGGACTCAAAACCGCCAGAGGAAAACGATTTCACCAGACTCAAAAGGTTGACTTTCAAACTAATTGCTGGATAACAGAACCATCGTTCCGCGTAAAAATCAACAGAATTATCACTACCATATAACGATCTGATAACAGGTACGCTCTCATGGATAATCCATTTCCCGAAGCTCAAACGTTTGTCACGCATCTTGAGTGTGGAATGCACCATGATCGTTACGAAGCAGATCAGTTGCACGGACTTTCCCAAGCGGGAAAACCTCTGCTGGTCAAATATGATTTAGAGGCGCTCGCCCAGGCAGTCACAAAGGAAGAACTGGCGACCCGCCCGGCTACGCTCTGGCGGTACCGCGAATTCCTGCCGGTACGCAAATCAGAAAATATTGTGAGCCTGGGAGAAGTTCACACTCCCCTGATCCCCGTTCCCCGTCTGCAGGGAGGCAACGGCACCGTCTGGATTAAAGACGAGGGTCGCCTCCCCACGGGTTCCTTCAAAGCCCGTGGTCTCTGCATGGCAGTCTCGATGGCCAAAGAACTGGGAGTCTCCAAAGTCGCAATGCCAACCAATGGGAACGCTGGTGCCGCGCTGGCCGCCTATGGTACCCGGGCCGGCATGAAGTCCTATATCTTCTGCCCGGACGATACACCGGAAATCAATGTGCGAGAAATCGCTGCCCAGGGAGCCCAGGTCTGGCGCGTGAATGGCCTGATCAATGACTGCGGCAAGATCGTCGGCGAGGGCAAAGAACAGGTCGGCTGGTTTGATTTTTCAACCCTGAAAGAACCCTATCGCATCGAAGGAAAAAAAACGATGGGACTGGAACTGGCCGACCAGATGGGCTGGGAGGTTCCCGACGTGATTTTATATCCGACCGGTGGCGGGACCGGACTGATCGGCATGTGGAAGGCGTTTAACGAACTCAAAGCCATGGGCTGGCTGAAAGGCAAACTGCCCCGCATGGTCGCCGTTCAGGCATCTGGCTGTGCTCCCATGGTCAAAGCCTACGAAGCCGGCGAAGAACACGCAGAGCTCTGGCAGAACGCCCACACGGTGGCAGCCGGGATTCGCGTTCCCGTTGCGGTAGGCGACTTTCTGATCTTGCGAGCCGTCCGGGAAAGCAATGGGTTCGCGACGGCCGTCGATGACGAACTGATCACCGCCGCTCTGGATGAATGCTCGCAGAAGGAAGGGTTCCTGATGTGTCCGGAAGGAGCAGCAACTTACGCCGCCTACAAGCAGGAACTGGCGTCGGGTAGAATCAGCCCGGATGAGAGTGCTGTGCTGTTCAATTGTGCCACCGGTTTGAAATACGAACTCCCACCAGCCAACCAGTCAATCGACATTCATCAGCCAATCGATTACTCTCAATTTAATTAATCGAGGCTGTAGTAGAAAAATGTTCTTGCAGGAAGTAGTGACATGAGCGATGTTCTGGTAACAGAGAATATTCAAGGCGTGTCCATGAATCGTCTCATCCAGGAGCACGATGTCGAGTTCGATGCCTACCTGTGGCAGAATATCGATCTGCTCAAACAGAAAATTCAAAACACCAGAGCCTTGATCGTCAGAAATCAGACGAAAGTCGATCGTGAACTGATCGATGCGGCTCCCGAGCTCAAGATCATCGCCCGGGCCGGCGCAGGTCTGGATAATGTCGATACAGAATATGCTCATGAAAAAGGGATCGTGGTCTGCTTTACTCCGGATGCCAATTCGCTCTCAGTAGCAGAACTCACTATCGGGCTGATGCTGGCATTGATGCGAAAAATTCCGGAAGCCCGTCAGGATACCCTGACAGGAGGCTGGAACCGACTTAAATTTACCGGCACTGAACTTTATGGCAAGTCATTCGGACTGATCGGCTTGGGACGCATTGGTTCTCTCACTGCGACACGCGCAAAAGCATTCGGAATGAACATCCTTGCCGCCGACCCGTTTCTCAAAGCGGATGCTCCACAGCTCAAAAAACTCAATGCCACCCTGCTCTCCCTCGATGATCTGCTGGCTGAGTCAGATGTTGTTTCCTGCCACAGCCCGCTGACCCCCGATACACGCAAGATGCTGACTTATCAGCATTTCAGAAAGATGAAACCGGATGCCTTTTTCATCAACACCTCGCGCGGGGAAGTCGTCGATGAACGCGGACTGACCCAGGCATTGCTCGAGCATAAACTGGCAGGAGCAGCTTTGGATGTCCGGGAAACCGAGCCCCCCAAACAGAGCCCCTTGAACCAGATGGAAAATGTGATCTTAACCCCTCACATCGCGGCGTTTACTGTCGAAGCACAGGACCGAGTGGTCGATTCGGTCTGCGAAGACGTCCGGCTGGTGTTGAGTGGAAAAAAAGCAATCAATGTTTTTGAACCTTAGTCTGAGAGACACAGCCTGATGCAGAACGAACTCAAAGAAGACAAATGGTATCACGGCATTTCGCGTTACCAGTGGCTCGTTTTGACGATCGCTTCCCTGGGCTGGGTCTTTGATGTCTTCGAAGGACAGATCTTCGTTGCCAGCATGAACGAAGCCATGCCTTCACTCATTGAAACAGAACCACTGGATGAGGAATCCCAAAACGATCCGGTCGCTGTGGAGAAACAACAGAAAGAGATTAAAGGACGACTGGCTGTTTACAATAATATCGCGCTGGGAGCCTTTCTGATTGGCGGCGCGCTGGGAGGCATTGTCTTCGGTGCCCTAAGCGACCGGATTGGTCGTAAAAAGACAATGTCATTGACGATTCTGTTTTACTCATTCTTTACCTGTTTATCGGCGTTTTCACAGGAATGGTGGCAACTGGCCGGTTTTCGATTTCTGGTAGCACTCGGTGTGGGCGGGGAATGGGCGGTCGCAAGCACCCTTGTTGCCGAATCGTTTCCCCCTAAAGCTCGCGCTCGAGTTGGCAGCATTTTTCATGCTTCCAGTGTTTTTGGAACTTACCTGGCGATTCTGGCAGGTGCGTTTATCATCGGTAATGAAAGTATCCAGGAATATGCCGAAAAAGTTGACTTCCCCAGCCTGCCCTGGCGAATTGGATTTGCGTTAGGAGTTGTACCATCGTTCCTCATCATCTGGATTCGCCGATCCATGAAAGAACCGGATTCCTGGCAACACGCTCAGGAAGCAGCGAAACAGGACAGCAGCCAGAAGATGGGCACCATTCGAGATCTCTTTCTGCCTGACTTTTTAAAGAGTACCTGCATTGGTGTGTCACTGGCTGCCATAGGCCTGGCCACATTCTGGGGAGTACACATTTATGGTAAAAATGCGTTTTTAAATTCAGTCACTGCCGACTATGCCGCGGAACACTTTGAGGGCCAGCCCGATGTGACCCCGGAACAGATTAAAGCATTCAAAAAAGAGCCCCCTGTGACAATCAAATCGCAATTAAAAAAGTGGGAAATGCTGGGCATGTTTCTAGCGACGACTGGGGGAGGCCTCGGATTACTGGCGTTTGGACCGATCTGCGAATGGGTGGGAAGACGCGGTGCATTTTTTCTGTTCAATGCTGGCGGCTTAATCAGTTCGATTCTGCTGTTCAAAGTATTTGAAGGCGCCGTTGCTATCGGCTGTTTCCTGCCTATATTTGGTTTTCTGACACTGGGCATGCACGCCGGCTACGCCATTTATTTCCCGGAACTTTACCCCACACGTCTGCGCGGAACTGGAACCGGTTTCTGTTTTAATGCAGGCCGCATCCTGGCAGCTCCGATCCTGTTTCTTGCTGGCTGGATGCAAAGTACTGCAGTGGGCTTGACTCTGGCGCAAACAGCGACGACGCTAAGTATGCTCTATATCATCGGTGCTCTCCTTCCTTACTTTGCGAAAGAGACCAGAGGCAGCGCTCTGATGGAATAACTTTTCCCGCCGCGTTCACCCCCGCTTTCTCGAGTCATCAGTAAAATCTTGACTCATATTGACTTGTTCACAATCATGATGTTTTCTGATCCACAGCTGTGGTTTTTTGTCCTGGCTGTCATTTTTCTGTCTGCATTCATCCAGGGAATTATCGGTTTTGGATATGCCATCGTCGCGATGGCGGTCCTTCCCTTAATGTTGGATTTTCGCGAAGCCAATCTCCTGGTTGCTTTGAGCATCGTATTACCCGTGATCTGGATCTTCTGGGCCTATCGGAAGCATTCGAATTTTAAAGTGCTGCTGGGAGCAATTGCTGGTTCCCTGGTAGGATTGCCTCTGGGGCTGCTGATGTTTACCGTGATTGACCTGGATTACCTGGTGCGTGGGACCGGACTGGTGATCCTGCTGATTGTGATCGATGGTTTTTTCCAGAAACCCGTTCAGACAGAATCCGGCCCGCAACAGGCCTCCCCAATCTGGAGTACGTTTGCCGGCTTCTGCAGCGGCTTCCTGGCCGGCTCAACCAGTATTGCCGGTCCACCGATTGTGATTTATGCCATCCGCCAACCCTGGACACAGGACCAATACAAGGGATTTATATTTGGGTTTTTCATCCTGATCTCGATCACACGTGTCATAGGTTTGTCGTTAATGGGACTGGTCACCACTCCTGTGATCCTGACATCCGCCATTGCGATTCCGTTTGTGATCATTGGAATGGCGCTGGGGACTTTGATCGGCCCCCGGATTAATCCTGTGATTTTCAAACGCTGCCTGCTGATGTTACTCGCAGTCAGTTCGCTGTATATGGTCATCCAGGGAAGCGCCGACGAGAAAGAGCTAAAACCAGAGTTGTCCGCTCGTACCACTCCCTCCACAAGCATTGCCCAGTAGCGGAACTAATCTGACCGTGCTTCCCATTCCTGTATCCACTTGAGAACCTGCAGTTGTTCTGTCAGCCAGTCATCACCTTCAGTTAATTGCCGGGCCACCAGCGGCAATTCCTGAACGGTGTCCACATCACTCAACTCAGGCAGCAGGTGGATTTCACCCGGATCCTGAATCTGTTCCCGAAGTGCCCTTGTGGTGTCCTCGACACTGTATGGCACATTCAACCAGATAGCTGGATCAAGCGCAGTCTGACTTCCAAACAGATAAAAGCCCCCATCGCAGGCAGGCCCGATTACAAACTGCGGCGTAGCAGTTTCCACTGACAGGATCTCAACTGCTTCATTCAACAACGTAACAGGCAGATGTGGCGTATCCGCGCCCAGAAAAATGACGAACTGACTGAATTCAAACAACTGCTGTTGTACATATGCCAGTCGGTTACCTAAGCCTCCGGCTCCCTGCCCCATGGTTTTGAACTGATTCCAGAGTGAATCCTGCTGCGCTTCTGGTTCGGCGACTGCCCAGAAAGGAGTGATGGATTTCTGATTCGCGACGCTGTGCACAACCGCTGCGACTGCCCTTGCCGAAAGGATATGAAACTGCTCCGCCTGCACCGTGCCGACCGATTGCGCCAGCCTGGTTTTTAAAGGAGAGTAACCGGGAGTTTTTACGAAGACGGCGATGGCGCCTTGCTTTGGCAGCATTTCAAAATTCGATCTTTTATCAGGAGTAAGAACTGCGGGATCGCCTGCCGTGCCGTCAGCCAGAGATGTCTGACAGTCACCTTCAGCCAGCCCTGCTCTCGATATTTCCGGGCACTGGTTTCGATTTCTGCGTCGGTGCACTTGAGACGAATTCCCTGACGCCTGGCCGCCCATACCAGCAGATGATCTTCACCATAGGCTGCCTCTTCATTAAACCCTTTGAGTTCGCGAAACATAGACCGCGGCAAACAGAATCCCTGGTCACCAAAGGGAACCCCCAGTATATGCGAGCGAAAATAAACGCCCCAGGAGTTGAGTCGCATTAACAAAAAACTCTGGTCCTGAAACTTGAGATTAAAATAGAGAAAGGCCTCCGGACAGGAATCCAGAGTTTTTAACAGTTGCTGCACAGCTGAATCACTTAATCGTGAGTCAGCGTGTAAAAAAAGCAGATGATCAGATTGAGCATATTTCGCTCCGTAATTCATCTGGATCGCCCTGCCTCTGGAAGTAGAATGCCAGTGGCTGCGACTGTTTAATCCATATGAATTGAGTCGATCTTGAAATTCAGGTGGAGCCAATCCGTTTGAAATAAATAGAAATTCGGCAGTTTCCGGGAAAGCTCTCAGATCTGCCAGTAATTCCTGCCAACTGCTATCCCCCTGTAATACGGGAATAATGACTGAAATCGAGCAGGCTGCGCTCCCCTGGTTGACGTTACTCATTTTTTTGTACTTAAACTGGAAATGTATTTCGTTTCACAGTATGTGAATTCATAGTAGTACATAATACAAACTCCCAAAAGGAATGTTCATTCGGAAACGCAATGTTTCTGAAATTGGCTGAGTCGGATATACTGGAAGAACCTCGGGCAGTCGCTTGCTGCCAGTAACTGTTTTCGTCAGGAATTCAAAAAACCGACCGGACTGTAAAGGAACTTGATCAAGATGAATTCTGTCAATACACGGCCGCAATCCAGTGAAGAAGAATCAGTCTATGCCCGTTATGCAAACGCGGCCCACCAGGCTGAAGCGGCACTATGCTGCCCTGTCGAATACAATCAGGAATATTTATCGATCATTCCGCAAGAGATTCTGGAAAAGGATTATGGTTGTGGTGATCCCACTCCTTATCTCTCGCCGGGCGATAACGTTCTCGATCTGGGCTCAGGGGGAGGCAAGATCTGCTATATTGCCTCACAGATTGCAGGTCCTTCGGGAAAAGTAATTGGGGTGGACTGCAATGCAGAGATGCTGGCTCTGGCCCGAAAGTATCAACAGGAAGTCTCCGATAAACTGGGATACTCAAATGTCGAATTTCGCAGCGGACTGATCCAGGACCTTAAGCTGGACCTGGAACTGTTGAACCAGGAATTGTCTGCCAGCCCGATCGACAGCCAGGCGCGCTGGCTGGAATTAAGAAATCTGGAAGAACGCCTGCGACAGGAGTCGCCACTGATCCCAGATGACTCGATTGATTGTGTAATCTCAAACTGTGTATTAAACCTGGTGCGCGAAAGTGATCGCAGTCAATTACTGCAGGAAGTCTTTCGAGTTTTAAAACGTGGCGGAAAAGCGGTCATCAGTGATATTGTCTGCGATGATATCGTGCCTCAACATATGCGAAAAGACCCTGAACTCTGGTCAGGCTGTATTTCAGGTGCCTTTCAGGAAGCCGCGTTTCTGAAAGCTTTTGAAGACGCCGGGTTCCATGGGATCGAAATTCTCAAACGGGAAGAAACTCCCTGGCGGACCGTGGAAGGTATCGAATTCCGCTCAATGGTTGTCTCTGCCTATAAAGGCAAGCAGGGCCCCTGCCTGGAACGGAACCAGGCGATGATTTATCGTGGTCCATTTAAAAAAGTCGAAGATGACGATGGGCACACCTATTTCCGTGGCGAAAGGATCGCAGTCTGCGATAAAACATTTCAACTCCTGCAGAAGGCCCCCTATGCAGGTCAGTTTCTTCCGGTCGCCCCCTATCAGGACATTCCCCTGGAACAGGCACGCGAGATGGACTGCCGCAGGAATGCAATCCGCAGCCCGCAGGAAACCAAAGGCAAAAATTTTGATCTCACGACACAGATTGTGGATGAGTGTTGCAGTCCGGACAGCGGTTGCTGCTAATCTCTGCCAGCACACATTCACTTGAGTTCGTATAGACGGAAAACAACAATGGCATCTCTCACTCTGCTCAGACAACACAGTAAACTGGCGGATCCGCGTGAGCAACTTCGTATTCTCAACGAACGATCTCAACAACCGGCATTTGAAGCACAGTTTCAGAACCAGCAACTCCCGGGACTGCATGCGACATCAATTGAGACACTTCAGATCAACCTGGGAAAACTCTGTAATATGACTTGTGAGCACTGTCACGTTGATGCAGGTCCTGACCGCAGAGAAATCATGACAGCTGAAACCGTACAGGAATGTTTACAGGCCTTGGAACATCCTGGCTTTCAGACGCTGGATTTAACGGGTGGTGCGCCGGAAATGAATCCGCATTTTAAAGATCTGGTAATCGCCGCCCGGAAACTGGGAAGACGAATCATAGATCGTAGTAATCTGACGATTCTGCTGGCGCCCGGTTTTCAGGATCTTCCTCAATTTCTGGCAGATCAGAATGTCGAGATTATCGCTTCCCTTCCCTGCTATCTGCAGGAAAATACGGATGCACAACGAGGCGACGGCGCATTCCAGAAATCAATTCAGGCTCTGCAGAAGTTGAATTCACTCGGTTATGGAATTCCAGGCTCCGAATTGAAACTGACCCTGGTTTATAATCCGGTTGGTTTCTCTCTGCCACCCAATCAATCCGAACTCGAGGCAGCGTACCGTCGTGAATTGAATCAACGATTTGAGGTCCAGTTCACCAACCTGATAACGATTACGAATATGCCCATCAGTCGTTTCCTCAGCGAATTAATCCAGCAGGAACGCTTTGAAGAATATATGGAGCGGCTCGTAAACGCATTTAATCCGGCCACGGTATCCGGCCTGATGTGCCGTTCCATTCTTTCAGTCGACTGGCAGGGTTTTCTTTACGACTGTGATTTTAACCAGATGCTGAATCTGCCGGTCGCAGCACTGAAACGAAGGCACATCCGCGATTTCGATTATGATGATCTCGTCAGTCGAAAAATCGTGACCGGTCAGCATTGTTTCGGGTGTACTGCAGGAGCCGGATCCAGTTGTGGTGGCGCTATAACCCCTCCCTGATACTGCAGCTCGTTGATGATTAAGCAAGCTCAAGAATCGCAGTACCCAGATGTGAAACCAGTTGATTCGTGAAGTCAGTTTAAATAATTGATGAAGTTCCACAGACCGTAAATACCAGCCATTCGCTGCTCTGCCCGTTTACTGACTATTCAGGTTATCACTATCTCTTTTTATGGGGAAAATGACCCGCGTGGAGAGAAATATTTCCTGTCGCTAGTGAAAAATGGGGATTTTTTCCTAATGCGTTTGCGCCACGGAGGCGGAAATAGAACTATATATTTCCAGTTCATTTTTTTCGCACTTGACAAAGCATTTTAAATATAATAATGGAAATATTCTGAACTTAATATTTCCCTGAAAACGGTCGAAATAGTTCTTCCCGAATGTTATAAAGATCCCACGATTGGATGTTGACATCGGGCTTTTATGCTCTGTAAAAATCGTTTAGAAATTTGGAAAGATTGCACAAAGAAGCAACGAGGATTTAACTGTGTTACTAGCCGATTCAACTCTTATCGAATCTACTGAAGAACCTGATCTATTTACGGAAGAGCCCCCCATCGTTTTCTTTTCACTGGATGACGATGAAGAAAACATTGGTTTCGACGATCTGGAAGATCTCGACGATGATGAATTCGACGATGACGAAGACGACTTCGATGATGACGATGAAGAAGACGATGATGACTTCGATGACGAAGAAGAGGATGAGTTTGACGACGAATTCGACGACGATTTCGATGATGATGATGACATCTTTTAAAGCTCATTCGCAGTTCAGCAGAGGAATTCGTCTTTGATTCTGTTCAAAGACGAATACGCCGTTCACTTCTCCGTCTAATTAATGCAACAGACACGCACCACCCGTCAACCACCTGAGTATAGGTGCTCCCACCAGCTTCCTGAACTCTCCATTAGAAAATAGTAACTAACCATGCAGGAACTGGTCGAAAAAATTAATGATGCCGTAGAGTTTCTGAAACCTCAGATTTCTGAAGCGCCCCGCGTTGGTTTAATCCTTGGTACGGGACTGGGTGATTTTACTAAACAAATCACCCAGACGAATTCCATTCCTTACGAATCAATTCCTCACTTTCCCCGATCCACTGTAGAATCTCACGCAGGCCAGCTGGTATCTGGAAATTTAAATGGGACTCCGATTATCGCGATGGAAGGCCGGTTCCATTTTTATGAAGGGTACTCCATGAAGGAAGTCACCTTTCCAGTCCGCGTTATGAAAGCCCTCGGGGTCGAGACTTTGATCATCACAAATGCATCGGGAGGGATGAATCCACACTATCAGCTGGCCGATATCATGATCATCGACGATCAGATCAATTTAATGGGTGACAATCCATTACGGGGTATCAATGACGACCGACTCGGCGTCCGCTTCCCCGATATGAGTGCCCCCTACGACCGCAGCTTAATCAGGCTGGCTGAACAGAAGGCGCTGGAACTCCAGATTCGTACTCAGACAGGTGTATTTGTAGCCGTCGCCGGGCCAAACCTGGAAACACGCGCGGAATATCGCATGCTGCGTCAGATGGGAGCAGACTGTGTGGGTATGTCGACTGTTCCTGAATGCATTGTCGCCAACCATGCTTCTCTGAAAGTATTGGGGCTTTCGGTGGTGACGGACCTCTGTCTACCCGACGCTCTGGAACCTGTTGAGATCAGCAAGATCTTAAAAGTGGCAGCAGATGGCGGTCAGAAGCTGGCTCAGCTGATCCCGAAAATCATTGCAGAATTGTAAGCGATACTATCTGCACGAGCATATCCGGGAATCTCTGAGGAATTCATCTTCCCCGGGAATGATAGGCCAGATACCAGTCTACAAATCGATCAATCCCCTGTTCAATCGAGGTAGAGGGAGTGAATCCCGTTGCCTGCTGAAGCTCTGAAATATCCGCATAGGTTTCCAGAACATCCCCTGGTTGCATCGGAAAATTTTCTCGAATCGCAGGCTTGCCGATTCTCTGTTCTATCACATCAATCAGCCGGGCAATTCCGACAGGCTGATGATTCCCGATATTATACAATCGATAAGGGGCAACAGTCTGTTCATTCAGATCGTCAGCAGTTGATTCCGAAACAGGTTCTGTTCGTACGGGTATCTGCTCCAGAACTCCCAGGACTCCGCTTACGATATCATCAACGTAGGTAAAATCCCGTTTGAGATTTCCGTGATTGAACACCTTAATAGGCGTCCCTTCCAATATCGCTTTCGTAAATAGATAGACGGCCATGTCAGGACGTCCCCAGGGACCATAGACTGTAAAAAATCGCAATCCGGTTGTGGGCAGATCGTACAGATGGCTGTAACTATGGGCTATCAGTTCGTCGGCCCGTTTAGTCGCCGCATACAGACTGATGGGGTGATCAACGGCATCATGTGTAGAATAAGGAATCTTCCGATTCGCCCCATACACAGAACTGGATGAGGCATAGACAACGTGTTCCACCTCTTTCAGGCGACATTGCTCCAGCAGATTCACAAAGCCCAGCACATTACTCTGAACATATTCCAGTGGCTTGAGCAGGGAGTTCCTGACTCCCACTTCAGCTGCCAGATGGATCACCTTTTGAAAGGGATTCTGCACAAACAGATGTGAAAGTGATTCCACATCTGTAATATCTGCTTCATGAAATTCGAACGTCTCAAACTGCCGTAATTCTGCCAGTCGATCGCGTTTCAATCTGACATCATAATGGCTGTTAAGATTATCAACGCCCGTCACCCGATGTCCTTGTGAAAGCAGGCGTGCAGTAACGTGAAACCCGATGAAACCAGCCGCCCCCGTCACCAGAATATGGTTCATGACGATTCCTGTTGCATCAGATTCCGATAGTACTCAACGGTCTTGGCCAGACCATCCTTTAAAGCTACTTCAGGTTCCCACTTTAGAAATTTTCGTGCTTTAGAAATGTCGGGACAACGTTGTTTCGGATCATCGGTTGGTAACGTTTCATGCACCAATTCTGATTCAGAATTGACTGATTTGATTACTGCCTGTGCCAGTTCCAGCATCGTGTTCTCGACTGGGTTCCCCAGGTTTACCGGTCCGGTTGTTTCTTCCTGATTCATCATTCTCAGGAAACCTTCGATCAGGTCATCCACATAGCAGAAAGAACGAGTCTGTTGACCATCACCATAGATCGTCAGCGGCTCTCCCCGCAGCGCCTGATTGATGAAATTCGAGATCACTCGACCATCATTGGGATCCATCCTCGGCCCATAGGTATTGAAAATTCGAACAATGCGAATCGGCACCTCATGTGCCTGATGATAATTAATACAGAGCGATTCTGCGATCCGTTTGCCTTCATCGTAACAACTGCGCGGGCCAAGGGGATTCACATTCCCCCAATATTCCTCTACTTGTGGGTGCACTTCCGGATCACCATACACTTCGGATGTTGATGCATGCAGTACTTTGGCACGACAGCGTTTTGCCAGTCCCAGTACATTCACCATTCCGACACTTGATGTCTTGATGGTTTTGATGGGATTGTACTGGTAGGCGACCGGAGACGCCGGACAGGCGAGGTTGTAGATTTCGCCGACTTCCAGATAAAACGGATGAACAATATCATGCCGGATCAATTCAAATCGGGGATGCCCGATCAGATGAGCGATATTTCTTTTGCTACCTGAAAAAAAGTTGTCGAGGCAGATGACTTCCCTGCCCTGTTCGATCAGACGGTCACATAAATGACTTCCCAGAAATCCGGCCCCGCCAGTTACTAAAACAGAGTTCACCTATCATTCCTTTTTGAAAATTAAGCCACGATGATCAAGGATCGCTCCCTTGAATTACAGCAACGTCATATCGCCAGTGTACTTAAACAGAACTAGAAAAACGAGAATAGATATTTGTTTCCACTCTGGAAATCTATGGAATTCATTCGAGAATCGGGAGGGACGAATCAAAACAGGGCCTGATACGACAAAAGATTCTGGAGAAAAACAGGCTTACGAGGCGTTACGTTCTGCCATTTCATTTGATGCAACTTTATTTACTTCCTGGCAGAGCAATTGCTTATCCTGTTCAATCTCAAAATCGGTACGCTTCAATAATTCAGCGTAAACTTCGTCCACTTTCTGAAGTTCCAGCGGCAGGTTGATTTTAGACTGCAGTTCTGACAGGCTTGACGCAAGCTGGTGAAAAGAACGAGAGAGTATCACCCATTCAGACCCCAGCCTGGCATGTGCACTCAATACCAGACGCCCCGAGACCAGCCCCTGATCCATTGTAGATATCCCACCAATACCGAAAGGAATCCCGGCATTTCTGCAAATTTCAGACATATTGTCCACAATTCCATTCGACATCAGTTCAAACATGAAATTCAGCTCCATATCGAGATGTAAATCATTTAAACCAATATGAATCTGTGAGACATCAGGCAGTTGTACGATTTGATCGAGCTGATTCATTGCTCCGATCGTTTCTACCAGAGGCACCACTCTGGCACGTGAGTTGACCTGGTTACAGAACCATTCTATTTCTTCCAGAGAACGGAACATCGGCAACATCAGAGCATCTGCCCCCTGGTCCAGGGCATTTTCAATCTCGACAGATGATTGCGGATTCAGAGGATTTAAGCGAACCAGAACTTCAGCATTCTGGATCGCGTCCTTCACACGCGAGATATTCTCTACTTTGTGATGAGAAATAACGGTATCTCGCCCCCCCTGACGCTCGACTTTTCCCAATAATTCGAGGTCAATGAAGATACAATGTACGCCACAATGATCGACGTATTTTGCAATCTCAGGGCAATCAGTGATAAATAAATACTTCATTATAAAGACAGCTTCCCGTTGAAACTCGGCAAGTGATTCTTCAGGATCAATAAAACAGCCCCAAAACAAAGCCCCCCCAGTCCCACAGAGCACATAAACAGTTGGACATGATCCGACACAATATTGACTATCATAGTAGAAATCGAGATTCCTGAGAATGTCAGAAAGACCAGTGCTGAATAATGTTTCAAATCAATCCCCTGAATTACGGACACCTCTAATTTTACATACAATGAAACGGCCAGCCCCAGAAAATGCAACCAGCTGGTTAAAACAAACGCCAGCATGACCCCTGATATTCCCAGAAACTCTCTCAGCCCCAGCGAAAGCAGGACGAGACAGACTAGTGAGACACAACTGATTTTAAAAGGTATGATCGTCTCATGTCTGGCATAAAACACATTCATTGTCAAAATAGATAAAAACAGGGCTGGCATTGACAGGATGGAAATCTGCAGCAGTTTCGCTGTATTTGCGACATCCAGAGCCGAAAACTGACCGCGCTGAAACAACAGTGAAACGACTGGTTCAGCACAGACGTAAATGGCAATTCCCGCAGGAATCGAAATTAACAGAATCAATCCGGCTATCTGGCTAACCATTCTCGCTCCTGTCTTCAGATCCCCCGCCGCAAAAATTTGACTCAATCGGGGAAAAATCACCATTGAGATCACGGCACCGATTAATCCTCGTGGCAGTTCTACCAGTTTTTGTGAATATTCAAACAGGCTGATCCCCCCTTCATACATTGAAGCAAAAGATCGTGATACAACTGGAAAAGCAACGACCAGACCAATCGCGGTAAGTGCCTGAAAGTATTTTACCATCAGTTGACGGTTCAAGGAACTCAAGCGGAAGAAAGATTGAAAAGCACCTTTCAAATCAGTTACAAAATAACAGCAGATGAGTTGAGTCAGTAACCGAAATGCACTTGCCGCCACCACTGCCCAGGCGAGAATCTCTATGTGCCCTGGTGTCACCCAGAGAAAAATCACCATGATCAGGACAAGATTAAAAAACAGGTTACCATAAGCGGGAATCACTGGTTTATGGTGCCCCTGCAGAACGGCAGAAGTGACCGCAGTGACAGCGCTGATGGGAAATGCGATCAATACAATGGAAATCAGTTTACCGGTCTCTTTTATTTGATCTGGAGTGAACCCGGAAGCAAGGAGCTCTGTAAACCAGGTCCCTCCCATATTCAACAGGAATGCCAGAGCACTGGTCAGAACAGCGATCACAAAAAAAGTCTGGACAATCAACTGACCGGCAGGCTGTTCAGACAATTCACTGCGACGATGCATCTCTGGTATCAGAACCACTCCTAAAGCGCCTCCCACCAGCATGGCATTCAGGATATCCGGAACGGAAATGACCAGTATGGCAAGATCATTCGCATGGGTAACACCGAGCACCATTGCAAGTCCCAAGACGCGCAACAGACCTGTCATTCGCCCCAGCAGCATCGCCAGGGTTACAAACATCGCTGAGAGTGACGTGGCTCGTTGTGTCATGTACGCTACAACTTCGTTATAAATTATTTGTTTCAGAAATCATGTCGTAAGGCCGTCAGATGGTATAGCGCTCTACGTTGAAATACTGAAGATTCCGTCCGATCCAATCGGCAGTGGCACCAAGCCCTGCCTGAAAAGAGACCTGGCTCTTCCAGTCAGTCAGTTTCTGAATTTTCGTATTATCTGCCAGGAGGCGATTGACTTCACTTTTTTCGGGACGAATTCGGTCCTCATCACACAGGATGGGTACCTCACATCCCGTAACTTCCATCAGAATTTTCGCAGTTTCCTCAATAGACCATTCTCTGCCACTCCCTATATTGACGACTTCTCCCTCGGCCTGTTTACAAAGTGCCAGGGCAATCATTCCTGCCGCCGTATCAGTAGCAAAATTAAAATCGCGTGTGGGAGTTAATGCGCCCAGCTTTAATTCTGAACAGCCAGAAAGTAGCTGGCTGGCAATAGTCGGAATTACGGCGCGGGCCGTCTGCCGCGGTCCATAGGTATTAAAAGGACGAGCCGTGACAACGGGCAATTCAAACGATAGATAATAGCTTTCAGCCATCTTATCCGCGCCGATTTTACTGGCAGAATAAGGTGACTGACCGACCAGGGGGTGATCTTCATCAATGGGGACCCGTTGCGCAGAGCCATATACTTCCGAAGTGGAAACATGTACCAGCCTGGTAAGACTGTCTGAACTGCGACATGCCTGCAGAACATTTAATGCCCCTGTGATATTGGTATCGACGTAGGAACGGGCTGCTACGTAGCTATAGGGAATGGCGATCAGGCTTGATAAATGAAAGACATATTCGCAGCCTGTGACAGCTCCCTTAACCCGTTCGGTATCCCGAATATCTCCCTGGATGAATTCAATCGACTGCAGTACTTCATTCGAAAGATCGCTCAACCAGCCAATCTGGTTCCAGGAATTGTAATACACCAGCGCACGTACCCGCGCACCGGAGGCGACAAGCTGTTCGACCAGGTGGCTCCCGATGAAACCATCGGCTCCTGTGACCAGAACCTGTTGATCTTTTAATGACTCTGACATGCTTGATTTCTTTAGTATTTCGCTTTTAAAAGGTCTATGCTGCCCTGCGGTGGTTTAATTCAATGTGTACCGCAATTTCATCACTTTCTTCCAGGTCACCCAGGGTTTCTCTCACGATCTTCAATTCAGAGCGTGCTTTATCCAGTTCTGCATGAGTCCCAATATCAGACCAGTACTCATGTACCGGAAACACAGCGACTCCGTCTTTCTGTGACAGTCCGGACTCGATAAGATCGGTCATATTGAATATCTGATTAGGGGGAACACGACTGACAGCTTCGGGGGATAGCGCATAAATGCCAGCGTTACATAAAAACTGCTGTGACGGTTTTTCTTCCAGGCAAATGGCAAATGGCCCCTCTGTCTTGATGACTCCATAGGGGATCTCGACATGATAATCAATGGCGGCGACAGTAATCAGAGGCTGGTGCTTAGAATGAAAATCCAGTAAGTACTGAAAATTGATCGAGGTAAAGACATCTCCATTCATTAACAGCAGTGGACCATCCAGTTTTTCTGTGATCAGCGAAAGCGATCCAGCCGTACCCAGCTTTTTCGGTTCGCGTAAGTAATGAATCTCCACACCAAATCGGCTGCCATCTCCCAGGTGTGATTCAATCATTTCGGCCAGATAATTCACTGCGACGTAAATTCGATTGACGCCGGCATGTGCGATTCTGCGGACCTGTCGTTCAATCAGAGGCATCCCCCCTACTTCTACCAGGGGTTTAGGCAGATTCTCAGTCAGCGGTAATAATCTCCGCCCTTCACCACCAGCCATGATGAGGGCACTACTGAACCCGGTTGCCTGTCCCGGATCCGAATGGCGTCTGATTGCTGAAAGTAATGCAATATCAACGACGCAGTTTTGCTCATTCACGAGTGGCAGTGCTTCCAGACCACTCTGTTCCAGCAATTCGATAATTGATGCCTGCGAGGAACACACATCCGCCTTGGTTGGCCTGCGATTCATAATCGCTGTGACAGAATCTTTCAGTTTCTGTCCTGCCAGTAAACCACGCCGGACATCACCGTCGGTAACAACCCCCTGTAACGTACCGCAGTGATCAACCACCACCGCGATGCCTTTTTTGCCAGATTCGATGGCGCGGATTGTGTCTCTGATATCTGCTGTCTCATTGATCAGACACTCATTGATCGAGTCCATCCCTGGTCTCCCTCTCCCGGCTGAGATATCTTATCAGTCACAGGATTCATTTCAGTTTGCAGGTACCCTGTTAACGCCGTGAGGCGATACGCGGTCACTCGCCAGATCATAAAACGATTTTTGTGTCGTCTGTGTCAGAGTACTTTCTCTGAGTATTCTGGCGATTCGCGGTGCTGACTGACCATCCCCATAGGGGTTGGTGGCAGTCTTCCGAAGCTTATCAAAGGCGGGAGAATATAACGTTTTAAACGCTGTGGCTATAGCAGTTTCGTCCGGCCCGCAGTCGATCACCAGTTTTGACCGAACTCTCCCTTTCTGCCGATCGCCCAGATTCACAGTTCCAATGCCAAAACTCGGAGCCTCAATGATTCCACTCGAAGAATTTCCCACTACGGCATCGACATATTGCATCAGTGATAAATATCGCAGTTGCCCTAAACTCGCATAAGCGTGGTAGTGATTACGATCTTTTTGAACAAATTCGTCAATCATCTGATTAATGATTCGTCCACTGGTATCAGCGTTTGATTTCGTAAAAATAATGGTTGTGTCTTCCTGCTGTTCCAGCACATTTAATAAATTCTGCATGTGGGATTCAGCCGTATCTGACTCCAGCGTCACCGGATGATATGTACACAAAAGATTGCGGCGATTAAACTGAAACCCCAGACTGTCTTCGAGTTCCCCTCGACTGAGCAGCTTGAGTCGAGTGATATTATCCAATCCGATCGCTCCCACATTAAAAACTCGATCCGGATTTTCTCCAAGTTGAATCACACGCCTGCGGTAGTCTTCGTTCGCTGTAAAATGCAGGTAACTCATTTTTGTGATTGAATGTCGCAGGGCATCATCAAATGCACCTTCTGTCACTTCGCCGCCATGTAAATGCGCTACAGGAATGCGGCTGATATGAGCAGCAGAAACTGCGCTGAAGATTTCATAACGGTCCCCCAGAACGACGATCAAATCAGGGTTCAGACGGGAATATGCCTCGGAAAAACTGATCAATCCCAGCCCCATGGATTTACAGATTCCGACCGGGGAATCTGAACTCATGACGACTTCCACTTTTTCATCGATCCGATACCCGTCTGTTTCGATTTCCTGATAAGTCAGCCCGAATTCAGGAGACAGATGAGACCCGGTCACCAGCAGTTGCAGTCTGATTTCTGAATCAGCCTGCAGTTCGTCCAGTAGAGGTCTCAACAGACCATATTCCGCGCGCGAACCGGTTATCAGACAGACCGTTTTACTCATAATTCAATAATTTCGTCTTCCTGATAATCCCGCCGGGCGATCTGGTTCAGCATCTGATCCCAGAGCATGGGGCTGATACCTGTTCCCGGGCGTTTGACACAGAGGTTACGTTCAGTAAACGGCTCTCCTTTTTTAATGGATTCTGCAGCGACAATACTCTTGCGGACAACAGGTTTATTCTTTGCTTCCGAAAAAGAGGGCTTCTTCAGCGGGCTCCCCAGCGACCTTTCCGTATTACGAATTCCACGAACGAGCATCAATAGCTCATCCGGCTCCAGAGAGGCAGCATGATCAGGGCCTTCCATATTTTTGTCGAGTGTAAAATGTTTCTCAATGACACATGCTCCCAAGGCGGTTGCAGCGATGGAAACTTCTATACCGAGCGTATGATCAGAATATCCGACTTTCACTCTCAGGGCATCTCTGATGGTCTGCATCGCTTTGAGATTTACATCCTGAATCGGCGTGGGATATTCGGTATTGCAATGCAGGACTGTGATGTTGTCACGCTCTATTCCAGCGGCGATGAGGATATCCAGAGCATCTTCGATCTCGCCCAGGTCTGCCATCCCGGTAGAAAGAATTACTTTATGAAAAGTCTCTCCCACTTTTTTCAGGTAGGGATAGTTGGTAATTTCACCAGAGGGAACCTTGATTCGTTCCAGACCGAGGCCTTTCAACAGGTCAATACTTTCCAGGTCGAACGGAGTGGAAATAAAAACGATTCCGGCATCCCGACAATAGTCAAATAATTCCAGATGCGTTTCCCTGTTAATTTCGAGTTTCTTCAGCAGCGTAAACTGAGTATCCTCTTCTCCGTTTTCCACACTGTTTTTCAACTGATATTCCGCTTGAGGCGCAGATTTACAGACAAGTTTTTCCGTTTTGAATGTCTGGAATTTAATTGCATCTGCACCCGCTTCCACGGCGGCATCGATCATTTTTTTGGCGATTTCCACACTCCCGTTATGATTCACACCTGCTTCTGCGATGACAAATACACTCATTTCGCTGGCACTCCTTTGACTAAAGCTCCGTCTCTGACATCTCGCGTCACGACAGCGCCTGCTGCAATGACTGCATTTTCACCGATATTCACACCCTGAATGACAACCGCCCCTGCTCCTAGAAATGCACTCTCACCAACTGAAACACCACCACATAAGGTTACACCTGGTGCCAGAAAGGCATGTTTGCCGATCCGACAGTCATGATCGATCCGGCTTCCCGTATTCACGACAACTCCCTCCCCGATCTTTGTATCAGTTTGAATGATTGCCCCGGCCATAATTTGAGCTCCTTCACAAAGCTTGACATCCGACGCCAGCACCGTCTGGGGATGAATCAGAGCCGGTTGCTGAAAACCCAGATCCCGACATTGGTTATATAATCTTTTCCTTAAACCGTTCGATTCGGTGCTACCAACGGCAACCGCAGCATGCCTGACTCCCTGCTCGTACACTTCTGCAAGCACCGCATCGGTTCCCAGAACTTGAATCCCTTTGATTGTGTGTCCGATGACAAGATCAGGGTCCAGAATTCCAAATACTTGAAACGATTCACCGTGAAGTATCAGATCGATCAGCACCTTGGCGTGACCTCCGCCTCCTAACAGAATGATGGATTCCCGTGAATGATTCATGACTGATCAAAATAGGTTTGAATACTCTTCACTACAAACCTGATTTCCTCCTCAGTCAACTGCACACTGGATGGGATCGAGATACAATGCTCAAACACTGCTTCCGTTTCTTCCAGCCGATACTTCTGACAGTCCTGGTACATCGGTAAGGTATGCATAAGTTTCCACGCTGGCCTGACCTGGATATTCTCGGAAAGGAGATGATCCATGAGAGGTTTCCGGTCCGCTGCTGGAACCAGTAGCGTACACAACCAGAAATTGCTTTTTGCCCAGGGTTCTTCCCAGGCCAGCTCAACCTGAGGGATTTCAGAAAGCAGCTGCCTGTAAAGTTCTGCGTTGCTTCGTTTAATTTCCAGAAAGGAATCGAGTTGCTCCAGCTGTGCCACTCCCAGGGCCGCCTGAATATTGGTCAGTCGATAATTATAACCCACTTCGTCGTGTTCGTATTCAAACGGTTTGCTGTTGGCCTGCGTACTGAGATGGCGGATCCGTCGCGCCAGGGACTCCTGGTTTGTTGTTACCATGCCTCCGCCGCCACAGGTAATGATTTTATTCCCGTTAAATGAAAAACATCCGACTGTAGCGAGCGAACCTGTTTTCTTTCCCCGATATTCAGACCCGAGACTTTCCGAAGCATCTTCTATAACGGGTAACTGATACCTGTCTGCAAGCGAAACCAGTGACGACATTTCCGCAGGATGACCAAAAATATGAACCGGTAAGATAGCCTTGATGTAGCGACCAGTCTGTTTATTTTTCAGCCCTGCTGGATCTGAAATACATTCCTCTTCCAGAAACTCCTGTACTTTCTGAACATCGAGATTCATCGTTTTCGATTCGGATCCAATCAATACGGGATTCGCTCCGCAGTATCGAATCGCATTTACTGGCGCAATGAAAGTAAAAGCGGGGACAATGACTTCATCACCGGGTTGCACTCCACATGCCAGCAGGCTGAGGTGCAAAGCAGCAGTACCGTTGACGGTGGCGATACCATATTCTGTCCCTACATATTTACTGATCCGTTGCTCGAACATGTCAACATAAGAACCAACAGAAGAAACCCACCCCGAATCGAGGCAGTCCTTCAGGTAGTTCCATTCATTTCCAGCAAGATGGGGAATGGATAACGGAATGAGTTCGCGCATGATTTGCATTATTCAAATAGAATCCCGCAGAGCTGCTCCCTGATTTCAGGCAGCTGTTCGTGTTGCCGTCTGACTGACTTGATTCTCCATCAACAGACTGGCAACGAGAAATTCCCATTCTGTATCAATTTCCCAGGACCGCTCTGCAGGCATTTTATACCCATAAGTTTCACCCTGAGGACGAAACGTTTTCGTTTTCCTGAATTCCTCGGTCCGGAGTACATACAATGCACCATTAAACGCATAGACCTCCGGCAAGAGTTGCCTGCGGAGCGCAGACTCTTCCTGCTGTGGCGTCAATTCCACCAGCAGACCTGCTTCCGTCATCAACCGCAAACAGACCGGGTGGCTGGGAGCTTCCATCATCCCAATGACTGCTTTCGCATTTTTCTCTCTGGCAAATCGAATGGAGCCGTCAATATCATCAGCAATCCGGAAGGGTGAGGTTGGCTGAAGCATTGTGATATATTCAGACTCATACTGCTCATGCTCAATCAGCCAGTCGATGGCATGCAGCACAACATCAGCATGACTTGAACCATCCAGAGACAACTTCAGAGGTCTGAGAAAAGGGACCTCTGCACCATACTGTCGGGAAATTGATGCGATTTCTTTATCATCAGTTGAAACAATCACCCGCTCCAGTTCCTGGCTCTGAAGCGCTGCTTCAATCGTCCAGGCAATCAGAGGTTTCCCAGCCAGGACTTTGATATTCTTCCGAGGCACCCCTTTTGAACCACCTCGGGCAGTAATTAATCCAATCGCGCCGGCCATCCCTGGCCCCCTTCCTCATTATTATCTGATCGTCAGTTTCTCAAGAACAAACTCTCTACTCCCGGAATCATGATCGCCGACCAAAAGAAAGGAGCACGAGGCAGATCATATTTCAACCTGTTTTTTGTGTAAAGGTGGAATCAATTCCCCGATCGGAGATGATCTGAATCGTCCAGGTATTCGCCCCCCCTGCATTAAGCCGCTTCACGTGCAGACTCTTCTTCAGGCTGAGAACTCGGAATGGATTTCAGAAGATTTTCCTCCTGAGTTACTTTGATTCCGGCAACCCCACCCGCCAGCGTCAAACCTACCAGGTAACCAAACAGACAGCCTTCGGTCGTGTCCAGCATCAGAGAATTGACCATACAGACAAGCAGGTAGACTGCCAGGACCGCTTGCCCCAGGGCCTGGTCAATTCCCGTGAGTTGACGTGTCGTCAGCCAACTTACCCAGAAGAAACACAGAAAGAGTCCGACACCGATGATTCCATTTTGAACCAGCAGCATCACATATTCGTTATGCGGGTTCTCAGTAACAAGCTGACCTTTCTGCTCCATCAGTTCTCGATATTTCATGGCAAAACTGCCGATTCCCGAGCCCATCAGAGGACTTGATTTGGCAATCTGCAAACCGTTTTCATAAAACTCCAGTCGCAGGTCCACTGAGCTGCGACTCTTACTTGAATTGCGATATTCTTTTATTTCTTTTACGACTTCATTGATCCGATTATGAAATCGTTCTGAATTGTGATAAGTCACCAGCCCAATGAGTCCCACACAGGCTGCTGCGGGTAATATTCCTTTTGCCCCCAGCTTCTGATACATGAGCAGGCCAATCAGGATACCCAAAGCCACATACCCGGAGCGCCCCGGAACAATTGCCAGAACATTAAAGGTGGCGATGACAGCGACCAGGGCATATGGCCAGCGTCTGGCCGGGTGTTCCAGAAATTTCCAGGCAGCAATATAGACCAGAAATGACATCAGGATATTTTGTGTAATCCGGTTCTTAAAGATTGCGTTATCCATAAGACGCACAGAATAATCAATCGAAAATATCCAACAGCTCAGCGAGGCAATCAATGTGATTATCATTGCCAGCTCGAACATCTGAATCCCACGCCTTCGCGCGCGCGGATCAATAAAAAATGCCAGGTAGATTGGCATCATCAGAAACTGGCGGTACTTAAATAAATTTCTGGATGCCAGCGACAGAATCTCAGGTGTGTATAGCAGACTACAGGCAAGACAGCAGAACAGAACCACCGAAATCGTGACAATCCGGTATTTTTTAAAACAGGCGAACGTAACCCGATATTGCCCGGAGAGTACCCAGCAGATAAAAATTCCCAGATTATAGACGGAAGTCAAACTGGTCGAAACTGGAATCGCAAATCCAGCAAATATCGCCAGGTACACCCCAACCCGAAACGCAATATCCTGAAATCGAGTTCGGTTAATATACCCGAAATCAAGTGTATCGATTTGACTTGAGTTGCCCTCAAAAATGTGCATTAGTTCCATTCCAGTAAAAGAGGCTGTCCGCCTCGAAGTCAAATCATCTGAGTCGAGGGATTATTTCCACTCCCGGTCCCCTTTTGATTAAGACAATACTTAAGCGTTCAATAGCATGAATGCTGCTCCATTGCGATACTAATTTCTCACACTTTGAATTTATTACATTCAGAGTGAGCCCTTCCAGACAACCTGATCGTATCACCGCTTACAATTTCACATAATCCATTACGCACATATCACTTACAACATGAACAGCATTTCAATTGCTACCATCACAGGCAATCACTTTCTGTAGTGTTCGACACACGATTTTCAAATCGAACCACAAACTGCATTGCTCTACATAATTAAGATCAAATTCAATTACCGTTGCCTGAGACAAAGCACTGCGTCCAGAAACCTGGGCCAGTCCGGAAATCCCCGGCCGTACGCTGGACCGTCTCGCCCGGATGGCAGGAGAAGCATCTTTCAACTCAAATCCGACATAAGGTCGCGGTCCAATCAGACTCATTTCCCCGCGAAAAATATTAATCAGTTGAGGCAGTTCATCCAGGCTGGTTTTACGAATCAATTTTCCAACAGGGGTAATGCGGGAGTCATTGGATCTCGTAAATTGAGAACCTGTTTTTTCAGACCCCGATCGCATCGAACGAAATTTCAGGATTAAGAACGGTTCTTCATTCACCCCCAGACGTTCCTGCCTGAAAAAAACGGGCCCCGGTGAAGTAAGCTTGATCATACTGGCAATCAGTAAAAACACGGGAGACAAAATTACCAGTGCCATACTGCTTAGCAGCAGATCAAAAGGGCGCTTTAAAAAATACCCAGAATTGACATCAGTCTCTGATGCATCTGCAGCTTGATGTTGTTTCATCAGTTGAGGATCAAAATGTGGTCCCCCCTGGCTGAGATTCGTTTTTTCAGTCGATGTTTGCGACAGTTTAAAATCGTCCATGATTTTTCACTTATCCGAATTGTTGATATAAACAAATGCGAAGTTCAGGCTGCAATGGAAGAACCGGTCCCCAGTTCGACAGAGCTGTTGATCCCCAGTTCTGCAAAAGTTGGTGCATGATCAAATGTCTGATCTATAAAAGTACGCTGCCAGAGCTCTAATGCCAGCAGCGCACGAATAGCGCGCGTGTGATTGACCTTTTCATTTTGATGATCATTGATCATTTCCCGGACCCGTTCCGGTTGGAACATTTTTCGATCCAGTGATCGCTCAGACAGCAGAACTTCATTGACAAACGGGGATAATTCGCGTTTAAACCATTCTCCGATGGGCACTGTAAACATCTGTTTTTTACGATAAATAATCTTCTCGGGCAGAATTGATTCGCAGGCTTTCTTGAGAATGGATTTCGTAACACCATCCCTCAATTTCATGGAACCTGGTATGCGAAACGCCAGATCGACCATGCGATAATCCAGATAAGGCGCACGCGGTTCCAGTGAAACAGCCATCGCCATTTTATCGGGTTTCACCAGATTATTACCGGGCAGCAACATTCGCGTATCAAGGGCCAAAGCTTGATTAATGGGATCCAGATGACGGAAATCCTGTAAATGAGACCGGGCGAAACGACTCGCATCCAATCCCGCCAGCTGTTGTCGGGTGGATGAAGAAAAAAGTTTCTGCTTCTCAGCAGGCTGTAACAGGCTGATTGCGCTGATGTAAGCGGATTCAATTTGCTCACGTGGCAGCGTGAGATCCTGATTCGCAAAAAAGTTCCGATGAACATCGTAGCCGGCAAATAACTCATCTCCACCATCACCGGTCAGAACGACTTTGACCGCTTTCCGCGCCAGTTGACTGACCCGGTACGTAGGCATAAAAGAGACATCCCCGTGAGGCTGATCATTGTGATATAACGTCAAAGGCCAGCTGGATGTCAAATTAGGATTCACAACGTCACAGGTATGTCGGGTCTGAAATAAATTTGCCAGCTCTTGTGCATAATGTGATTCGTCAAAACGAGGATCATCAAACCCGATACAAAATGTCTGCACTGGGTGAGGCAGTTCGCGACTCATCAGTGAGACCACGGATGAACTGTCGATTCCTCCCGACAAAAAAGCGCCTAACGGCACATCGGCTCGAAGACGAATATTCACCGCTGCCCGCAGTGTTTCAACGATCTCTTCTGACCAGGCCGTTTCTGATCGACATTCCACAGGTTTTTCTGCCAGATCCCACCAGCGTCTGATTTCGGTTCCCTGTTGATTCACCTTGAGCAGATGCCCCGGCATTAAATGGGTAATATTTTGATACAGGGTGATGGGAGGAGGTACAAAATTGTACGTGAGATAGGCATCAAACCCTTCCCAGTTCATCTCTGCCTTCACTCCCATCGCAAACAGAGACTTGATTTCGGAAGCAAACAGCAGCCGCGTTCCATCATCATGCAGATACAACGGCTTCTGGCCAATTCGATCACGATACAGCAGGAGACACTGTTTTCGCCGATCAAGAATGGCAATGGCAAACATACCATTCAGCTGTTTAACAAAATCTTCTCCATCTCGTTCATACAGTCGGAGGATGACTTCCGTGTCACAACTGGTGCGACAGTTCAGATTTTTTGCAAGCTCCTGGAAGTTATAAATTTCCCCATTCTGGACAACCACGATCTGCTGATCATCCGAAAACATGGGTTGATGCCCGCCTGCCAGATCGAGAATCGACAGACGCTGATTTCCCACCAGCATTCCCTCTGCCTCGAAGATACCCCGATCATCGGGCCCCCGGTGAAGCATGCGATCACAGGCTCGCTCTGCCAGCGCTGTTCCAAACGGCCGCCGTTCGCGATCATATCCGCCAATAATCCCACACATTACGATTCCTTCCGTCAGATTTGAACAACCCTGTTCAGCTTGCTGCAACTGTCCTCAACGATGAAGTGGCACTCCGTGACACTCCCCCCTACTGCTGAGGCAATCATCGAACTCTGATATTAGATTCCTGTTGTATTGAAGTTGCGTATTTTGAATATTCTGGACACTTAACGGAAGAGCAGTTTTTAGCTTTCAGGCCGATAAACAGGCTGATTCCAGAGAAATACAGCTTCTGATAGAGTCCAAATATTCTTTCGTCCACCAAATGCGCCTTGGTTTGGTTATTGATTTCGTCTTGACAGAAGAAGGAATATCTCAGTTAATCCGAGCAGTTTTCTATTTAAATGATTCTGAAATCAGCATATTTCCCCAGAATATCGACGCATAAATGCTCTCTCACCGGACTAAATCAAAACGCGTGCTGGCAGTCAGCTACGGAGGCGGACACGTCCTCATGCTGATCCCCGTACTCAAATACCTGGAGTCACATGGATATGACATTCAAGTTCTTGGCCTGACAACCGCCGCTGCCCCCCTGCGAAATGCCGGTTTTTCTCCCCTCGGTTTCCGGGACATCCTCCGGCCGGAAGATACTCGGGCGATACAACACGGAACACGTCTGGCAGAAGAGATGCACCAGGGTAACAAAGTCAACTCTCTGGAAGAATCAATTGCCTACCTGGGGCTCTCATACGCCGACCTGGAAGACCAACGGGGAATCGAAGCAGCACAGCAGGAGTTTGAACGGATCGGCAGGCAGTCTTTTCTACCTCTCAATCCATTACGACGTTTCTTTGACTGGCTACAGCCGGATGTCCTGCTGACAACCAACTCCCCCCGCGCAGAACTGGCATCAATCCGTATTGCCGCCGAACGGGGGATTCCTTCAGTCGGCGTACTGGATCTTTTCGGACTTGGGTCTCACAATGACATCCCGGCCGACTATGTCTGTGTCCCCTTTCAGCAGGCAGCTGATAATCTGGTCAACCGTGGTCTACAGCGGTCCGCTATGACAGTAACTGGAAACCCGAATTTTGACTGGGTTTATCAATCTTCAATCACAGAAAGCAATGCTCCGGTCTGGCGTCAGGATCATCAGATTCAAACTGATGATCTGTTAGCACTTTACGCAATGAAACCTGGCTGGGATGAAGTGGAAGAATTGATCGTCTGCTGCCTGGAGCGGGCACTCGCGCTAAAACCTGAACTTAAGGTCTCAATCAGACCCCACCCCAACAGCAACAGACAGGTCGCAGAGAACGTCATCCGCCGCCTGGGTGCAGCAGCATTTCTTGATGATACAACACCACTGCCTTTGGCAACTGAAGCCTGCGATATTCTCATCACTCATAAATCGACGGTTGCCGTTGAAGCGGCACTGTTTGGAAAACAGGTTGCCTTATTCAACTCAAATCGGGATTACAGTTCTTATGCCATCCCTCTAAATCTCTATGACTGGGGCACTTTCTCAACCACAGTAGAAGAAGGCACCAAGGTACTCACCTCGCTTCAAAAAGATTCAGAGGAAGTACGTCAGCAACGCGGAGCAAAGGTGCGTAAGGCATGGAATTGCGACGGACTATGCCATAAACGTATCGCCAAGGTTGTTATTCAGGCCCTGGTGCCTAAAACACAAGATAAGGTGGCGTAATTATTATTGGAACAGTTGGAAACAGTCCAATCCCGAAAATCCAACACACAGTACTGTTTCACAAGCTGGTACTCGAACTTACATAATAGATTTCTGACAGGAAGTATCTATGTCACAGCAAGATCAGACATATCGTTTTTTCAAATCACATGCGAAGGAATGGCAAATTAAGGCTGAAGATGAAGTTTTCAGCACGATTCATAACCGCCATCAGGCAGTGATGGAGACAATGAAAAAATATCCGACAGGATCGGCCTTACTCGATGTCGGTTGTGGCACCGGACAGTTAGCCATTGAAGCATCGACCAATGGTTGGAACTCACTGGGACTTGATTTTGCTGAAGACATGATTGAGATTGCCAGAAAGAATAATGAGAACACCTCAGCGTCTGCAGAATTTATCTGCGGTTCCGTTTTCGATTTTGAGAGCGATCAGAGTTTTGACGTCATCAGCGCCCAAGGCTTTATTGAATATATCTCTCTGGAACAACTCGACGAATTCCTGCAGCTTTTGAAATCCATTTGTAATCCCGGAGGCTCGATTGCAATTGGATCTCGTAACAGACTGTTTAATGTTCATTCCATGAATCAATTCACAAACATTGAAAAAGAACTGGGAACTCTCGATTCACTGATTGAAGAAGCCGTTGCATTTCATACCAGCGAATCCCAGGAAGAAGCCATTGAATGTATCAGAAACCTGAAAGCCGAATATGTGCAACCCGATACTCATCCATTAACGGGAATCGGCGTTGATACAAGATACCAGTTCACTCCCAGTGACCTGGCCAGCAAAATCGAACGTGCAGGATTCAGCGTCACCTCTGTCTTCCCCGTCCATTTCCATCCATTCCCTGTCAATGTGATGGAAAACAGCGAGGTTTTCACAATCCATAAAGAAGTGGCACGATTTGCATCAGATAAAATGATCACAAATCATCGCCTTGTTCCCTACTCTTCTTCTTATGTGATTGAGGCTGTCAACCAGTAATGGATGCGAGCATGCAGAAACCGGGCGACTTGACCACCGTCATGTATCACTATGTCCGGGAAATCAAAAATTCCCGGTACCCCGGCATCAAGGGGCTTGAATTTGATGGTTTCAAAAGGCAACTGGATTACCTCGGCAGTCAGTATGAATTCATTTCGGCAGAACAGTTAATCGCGTACATTACCGGCGAATCGGAAGACTTCCCTGAAAAGGCCTGCCTGCTTACCTTTGATGATGGCTATCGGGATCACTTCGACTTTGTGTTTCCAGAATTAATGAAACGCAAAATCAGCGGGTGTTTTTTTCCTCCCGCCCGACCAGTTGAAGAGAACAGCCTGCTGGATGTGAATGCCATCCATTTCATTCTGGCATCAGCAACTGACACCAATCGCCTCTTTAACGATCTAAATGATGAACTGCGAGCCAGAGATTTTTCAGAATCATTTATTGAACAGCATATCTCCCGACTGGCCCAACCAGGTCGCTACGATCCTGCTGAGATCATATACATCAAGCGAATGCTGCAAAGAGAACTTCCTTTCGAATTACGAACGGAAATAACCAGACAACTTTTTGAAAAATATGTGGAAAAGTCTGAAGCAGAGTTCAGCAAAGAACTTTACATGACGGCAGCGGAAATTGAGGAACTGGTGCGATCCGGCATGTATGTTGGCAGCCATACCTACCATCATTTCTGGTTGAATGCCGTCGCTGCTGACACCCAGGAACAGGAAATTGACCGCTCACTTCAGTTTCTCACCAATGTCGGCGCCCCCACGAGAAACTGGATCATGTGTTATCCTTATGGTGCATACAATGCAGACACTCTCGAAATCCTTCAGAGAAAAAACTGTGTTATCGGATTCACAACAAAGGTCGGCTCTTCCAGCCTGGACCGGCAGGCGGCACTGGAAATGAATCGTTTTGATACCAACGATTTTCCCCAATAGTCTCCAGACTGGTCATCAACGGAGCGGCTCAAATCAGGGATAATTGGAGAGCGGTTCTTCTGTCAGATGCCTGATCACATCAGAGACACGTTTAACGATCTGCGAAAACATTTTGTCCCCTTTTTCGGCACTGGCCAGGTCGGGGCGACCGGTTGCCCCCGCACTGGTCCGCTGGAACATGTCGCGACAGACATAAACGCCATCAACCAGGTCGGGGACATAATCATCGAAATTTTCCACCCTGGCACTTCGAACCAGTTCCGGTCGCAGATACATAATCAGTGAGGTTTCCGCTTCGCAGGCATGCCCGACAGTTTTGCAGTCACCTTGCATCACAGAAGCGATTTCTTCTTCAGCAATCGACCAGTAAGATGCTGCCAGCAATTGACAATTAGGAAAATCAACCTGCAGGCGTCGCAGAGCAATCTGCATGGGACCAATATTCCCACCATGACCGTTCAAAATCATGACACGGCGAAATCCATCCTTCAGCAGTGATTCGCATATTTCACAAAGTAGCGTCTCATAGTTTTCTACCCGGGACGTCAACGTAGCTCCCCAGCGCAGGTGATGCTGACTGGCCCCCAGCCAGAGCGTTGGTAAAAGTACGATTTTTTCTTTGAGTCGTTCTTCCACTTTTTCTGCGACTGCAGTACAGATAATGTCATCCGTACCGGTTGGCATGTGTGGTCCATGCTGCTCGACAGCAGCGATCGGCAGAATGACCAGAGTCTCCTCGCGAGATATATTTTTCAGTTCAACAGCTGTCATTTCCGCATATTTCATGTGAAATCTACTCTCCGTTATCCTGGGGATTCTTGAAATTTCCGTGAATCACATTCCAATAAGTGAGCGATTCTTCACCAGCATGCGGCATCGTTTTCGCAGTTAACAGACTGACAACCAGGCCAATCAGCATTGTCAGACCAAAACCAATCGGCCAGAACCAGACAGAAAACCAGTCTGCCGCCAGATACATCAGGGAAATTGTAATCAATGCTCCCGAAAGCGCTCCGGTCATCACGCCGACGGTCGTTGAGTTTTTGCAAAAGAGTGCCAGGATAAATACAGCCAGCAAGGGACCGCCAAAGCCAGCAGTCATCTTTTTCCCGATAGCAAACACATCTCCCATCTCACCGACATTGCAGGCAAGAAAAATTGAAAGAATTCCAATCAGCACCACCAGTGCGCGATCCTGCAACATTTCGATCATATTATTTTCCGGTTTCCAATGCGCAAAATGACGATCTCGAAAATCGACCATGAGCGCCGTCGTCACAGAATGAATTCCTGAATCGATGCTGGACATCACTGCCGCCATTAATGCCACTAGAAATAAACCGACTACTCCAGGTGGAAAATGGAGACGAACATATTGCGGCAGCGCTTCATCCTGTTTGTTTAAGGCCCGGATATCCTCAGCCACATATTGGGGATAGGATGCATAATATTCAGGAATCGTCATCCCGTCTCCGGATCTCCAGTCAGGCAGTTCTCCATTCAGTTCGGTCGTCAGTACAGAGACGATTTCCTCGGGAAACTGTTGATAATGAGAATACAGACCGACTCCAATCGCCAGCAATCCTGGAACAACAATCCACATTCCCAGGATATTAATTGAGAAACCAATTTGTGATGTTTTTTCAGAGCGGGCAGAGATGTAACGCTGAACGGCCACCTGATCTGCACCAAACGCAGACAATCCCTCCAGAAACAGGCCAATCAACAAGGCCCAACTGCCATACTCCAAAGTCATCGAAGGTGTAAAATCAATGAGGACATTATCCCGACCTTCAAAATAGGTCGACCACATCCCTGACACGCCCCCCTCCGTCTGGTTCAAAATCAGCCCAAGTGTCAATAAGATCGTCAGGCTGAAGATAAAAAACTGTAACACGTCAGTCCACATGACCGCCCGCAGTCCACCGAGCATTGTATAAAAAATCGAGACAACGCCCAGCACAACGATGACTGTTACCTGATCGACCTGCATGACATTCGCCAGCACAACGGAAGCAGCATAAGTTGCAGAAGCCATCCAGCCGATGCGTAGAAAAATAAATAGCCCGCTGGCAAGGGAACGAACGGAAACGTGATACCGTCTTTCCAGATATTCATACGCCGTTTGACACTTCAGCCGTGCATAAACGGGAATAAATACCCAGAGAACCAGGGGAGCCATCAATGAAATGGCTATCAGAAACAGACTGATCCTGAGTCCACTGCCGTAAGCAATCGAGGGATACATGACAAAACTGTTTGCAGAAAACAGGGTGGCCATCACACTCAGTCCCACAGGCAGCCAACCCATGGAATTCCCGGCAGCGAAGAATTCCTGGCGCGACTGGTTGCGGCCGAAATAAATTCCCAACCCAATCGAAAACAACAGATAGGCCAGAATGACACCGTAATCGAGCGAATGCATCTTGCAGTCAGTTCTAAAATGAATTTTTTAAACAGGTACAGCGAATCTTCTCACTGCTGAATGGCCAGCGATATTTACCCTGAGTACGAGTACTCTGACTTCAATGCGTCGCAGTTTCATCAAAACGGAATTCCGGTTTACCAGTAAATGTGGTAGAGGTAATCGTGGGACAGATTTTCATCTCGATGTGTTCGATAACCAGTTCGGTTCCACGAAAATGACTGAGCGGGGGATTATTCTGCTGAAACAGGGAGTCGGTCAGATCACGGCAGAGAACAGCATTTTTCCCCTGACACACCATCTGACTTAACCCGAAAGGTCGGCCGCAGACACACAGATTGGTGTGGACTCCCATCAGGACCACATTTTTGATTCCCTTTGCTTCCAGCAGATTGTAAATTTCCTGGCCGTTATCGCTGATGGCGTCTTCGTCGGCAATCTCGATAGTTTTTATCTGTCGGGTCCAGGGAATTTTCTCCCCTTTCCAATGCCGCAAACCAGTTTCATCGGGTTCCCAGCCTTTGCAGTTTATTTTACAGCCACAACCGCCTGCCCGGACAAACGGCAACGGCGTTCCTTCTTTTTCATCATTCCAGTATTTCCACTTAAAATCGAGCGGTGCTTCTGCAAAGGGAGCATCAAGGGCGCGTTGACGGCCGGGAGTCCCATCATAAAAATTCATGCGACCGCTGGGAGCATGGATAATAAAAACCCCCTTTTTACGGGCCGCGTTCAGAGTTTTATTCATATGCGGAGCCATCTCGGCAACACGCCTGGCGGCCTGCTTGCAGGTATGATCATCCCACATATCGCAGACAATAATTGCAGTTTGCTCCGGTTTCCAGTAAACCGATTCTTTAACAGGGTGAGATTTGCCAGCCTGATTCTCCACACGTTTTTGCAAGAGCACCGGAAACACGCTCGTTTTTTCTGGGTCTGCAGTCCAACCTGTTACACAAAGACTGGATACCAGCATCAAACTAAATAATCCGCCTGATAATCTCACACAATTAGAATTGATCCACCTCAGGTTCATGGCTTTTCTTTCATCTGGCAAACTGAATATGAACACACAGTAAGAAATCATCCATTATCATATCAAACCAGACTCATATAAAAAGGAATCCTAAGAAATCTCAAGGCATTTCAAACCAAAGTTGCGGTACAGATTCTGAATATTTTTCAGACAAAAAACGAACGCCGCTGTTTTCTATCAATGTAAGATATCAGACAGCACCTTTTGGAATGGGCCAATCGAATAAAAAAAGATGTAATCATTCGATGATCAAATAACATGTGCACACAGAATAAAACCGTTAAAAGCAAGGTGTCAGTCTACTCAAGCGGTGAAGAGTCATTGATGGACGTTTCACAGTCTCGCCGTCATCAGATCTTTCTTCCACTGCTGAAATGGTTTGTGCTCCAGGGAATAACTCCCAACCATCTGACCTTATTATCATTACTTAGCGGAATCGGCTTCTGTTTTACCTTCGGGCAATCGTGGGAAGCTGCGCGGCTGGTGTCGTTCGGTTTACTATTACTGCATGTTCTGCTGGACGGCATTGATGGTCCGCTGGCCCGGTTTCAGGGAACGGCAGGAAATCAGGGATCATTTACCGATACCTCATCGGACCAGCTGGTCGTAGCTTTCACGACCATTACTCTGATTCATTATGCTGTCGTCAATGTAGTCACCGGGGGGCTGTATCTGTTTTTCTACACGCTGGTCGTGGTATTCGCCATGATTCGCAGTTCACTGGCGATTCCTTACAGCTGGCTGGTCCGACCCCGTTTTTTTGTGTATGCGTGGATTCCCATTGATGTTTATTTTCTGCCAGGCACCTTGAACTACCTGTTATGGCTGTTCGTACTCCCCCTGGCCTGGAAATCGATTACCGGTTTTTACAAAATCCGGAAAAAACTCTGAAGAGTTTGATCCGGATTTCTACTCAATCTGATATGGGGCCGACTTATTTACTGGTCAGTTCAAACTGAAAATCATTTTCCTGGTCTGTTTTGACGTCAGCGCTCAAAGTTGACTTCTCATTATATTTTGCGGGCAGCAGTTCGTTTCCGGGTTCTTCCGGATTTTTCTCTTTCGAAATTTTGACGGTATAACTGCCGGGAGTGGCTCCCGTTGTATCCTGGTTATACATCAGCTCAAATTTTCCATTTTCATCGGTCATCGCAAAGGCAGTTTTACCTTGCTGAGGCTGAAAAAGAACGTTGGCAGACGGTAACGGACTGCCATCCAGGATTACGCTTCCAGTGACACTAGTCAGGTCAGGCAGTGACTGTCCGCCGGAACAGCCGGTCAGTCCTGCCAGAACGAGCAGGCAGCAGACGATTTTTTTTTCAAATGATATTATTTTCATGACTCTGTCTTTCCCTATATTTTCCCCGTCCAACCACAGATCAATTTATAATGATCCATGTATGCGATCATTCGACTAGCAAGACTGGGGAATATTGAATCAAAATCCCCGCTGCTTCCGTCTTCTCACGATACAGCGGGAATGTGATAAATGATGTTATTTTAGAATTCGCCAATCACTTCGCCACCCCTGGCAGAAATCAGTGCCTGGACAACAGCGGTCATATTTGCATTTTCACTCAGGAAACGGACTGCACCATCTCCCAGCAGAATGTGAACTCCACCGACGTGAAAGCTTCCTGCTCCCCACCCATACACCCGCTGACTGTAAGCAGCATTCCGAGGTCGGTTAATTCCCTGACCGGTAGGTCGAATAAAATGGGTATGTGTAAAAGTATCCCAGAAAGGACCAAAGCCTACATAAGTATCAGATCCACTGGTCGTTTTCAAAAGAGGAGTTTCGATCAGCAAGACCGTATTACTGGTTCCGTCTGTAATTGCCGAGATTCTGGCAGAACCATTCAGACCAAGCACACCTTTTTGTGCATATGTGTCTCCCTGAAAGGAGGATGCTTTATCGGAATCGTATTGATTCGCGGCAACTCCGTAACTCGTGCGGTGTGCACCATTCGAATAGTATGTCGAACTGGTTTCCGTCCCGATCGGTGTTCCACTGTCTGAAGGACAGAGAAATACAGGTAGATTCGCGCCAATCAAATTAAATTGATTTGATGTAGCCGCAGGTGGTGTGTGTCCACAACTGGAATGCATTGCCGAACCACTGGGGATCGACCAGTTGTAAAGATTGTATAATGGTGCCTGATCCAGAAATGGGAGCAACATCTGGTAACAGGTATGATTCATTATATTATTAGTCGGAAAGACAGAGGTGCATTTTGCACTACCGGGATTGATTGCTGCAGGAGGCAAGACACGGTGAGTATCATGATAGTTATGGAATGCCAACCCTAACTGTTTCAAATTATTTTTGCAGGTACTCCGGCGGGCTGCTTCACGCGCCTGTTGTACGGCAGGAAGCAGTAGGGCAATTAAAATGGCGATGATGGCAATTACGACCAGCAACTCAATCAGAGTAAATCCACGTTTACTAGACGAAAAATCAAACACAAAGAACTCCTGGGACTAAAGCAGAACGCAATCAATGTACGGAATCTGAGCGGTTACGTTTACAGATCTGTTATGTGAGGAAATCAGTAAGAATGCATGTGTCTCGGCACATTCCCGGAGTCTGTTTTACTGCAGTTTGTATTACCACAGTCAAACTAGGGAAAAAGGTGGGAGAAACGGTGATTTCCAGAACCTCATTGATTGGTCATAGACGTAGAAAGAAAAGCAAGCACGTTCTTCTTTCTTAACTTTACTTCTTTATTAGAATCGTAACATGCTACCTGTTGAGTCGCAATCCAAGCAGGAAGTTTCTCATCAAAAAGACATCACTTCAGAGTGCATTGATTCGAATGCGTGATTAAGTGTTAACGAGTAAGTAGCAGGAGAGCCCAGATGTCGAGTAATTAGAGATGCGCGTAAGAAAACCCCTTATCTCAAGGAGATAAGGGGTTTTAAAAATATCCGGCAATAACCTACTTTCGCACTGGTGGGCACTATCATCGGCCCTGAGAGCTTAACTGTCGTGTTCGGAATGGGAACGCGTGTGGCCTCTCAGGTAAAGTCACCGGAATTGACAGAGTCGCCAACCTTTCAGCCGCACTACTCTGCCTGGTGTATTAAAATGGTAAAAGCAATAAGTATTATTTTTAAACGATAGAGTTTTTGTTCTTAGCGTTTTTGATGTAAAAATCAAAACGGCTAAGCATTCGTCCATTAGTACCGGTCAGCTGAAATGATTACTCACCTTACACTTCCGGCCTATCAACCTGGTAGTCTTCCAGGGGACTCAAACGAAACCTAATCTTGGGAGAGGCTTCGCGCTTAGATGCTTTCAGCGCTTATCCTAACCGTACTTAGCTACCCTGCGATGCCACTAGCGTGACAACAGGAACACCAGAGGTACGTCCCTCTAAATCCTCTCGTACTAAAGAGAAAACCCCTCAAGTTTCGTGCGCCCACAGAAGATAGGGACCAACCTGTCTCACGACGGTTTAAACCCAGCTCGCGTACCACTTTAATCGGCGAACAGCCGAACCCTTGGGAGCTTCTTCACCCCCAGGATGTGATGAGCCGACATCGAGGTGCCAAACCACTTCGCCGCTATGGACGCTCGGAAGTGATCAGCCTGTTATCCCCAGAGTACCTTTTATCTGTTGAGCGACGGCCCTTCCATTCGGAACCGCCGGATCACTAAGTCCGACTTTCGTCTCTGCTCGACTTATAGGTCTTGCAGTCAAGCACCCTTCTACCTTTGCGCTCTACGCCTGATTGCCAACCAGGCTGAGGGTACCTTTGAGCTCCTCCGTTACTCTTTGGGAGGAGACCGCCCCAGTCAAACTGCCCAACTGAAACTGTCCACCGCCCAGATTCATGGGTCGGTGTTAGATACCAAATAGGTCCAGGGTGGTATTTCAAGGGCGGCTCCGCGAACACTAGCGTGCCCGTTTCAAAGCCTCCCACCTATCCTACACAAAACATATCTAGTACCAATATCAGCCTGCAGTAAAGGTTCATGGGGTCTTTCCGTCTTTCTGCGGGTACGTGGCATCTTCACCACGACTACAATTTCACCGGGTCGCTGGTTGAGACAGTGCTCCAGTCGTTACTCCATTCATGCAGGTCGGAACTTACCCGACAAGGAACTTCGCTACCTTAGGACCGTCATAGTTACGGCCGCCGTTTACCGGAGCTTCGGTTGCGAGCTTCGCCCAAAGGCTAACCCTCTTCCTTAACTTACCGGCACCGAGCAGGAGTCAGACTCTATACATCCTCTTACGAGTTCGCAGAGTCCTGTGTTTTTAGTAAACAGTCGCCAGAGCCGATTTACTGTGACCTCCAACAGCGTGAACCATCGGAGGCACCCCTTATCGCGAACTTACGGGGTCATTTTGCAGAGTTCCTTAACCAGCGTTTTCCCGAGCGCCTTAGGCTACGCGCCTCACCTACCTGTGTCAGTTTTAGTACGGTCAGATATGCTTCAATCCTTAGAGGCTTTTCTTGGTTATGCGTCATATGACTTCGTCATCATTGGACTCGAGTGAAAGCCTTGGCTTGATGTGGCGGATTTTCCTATCCACAGCCTTGTCTTCCCCTACGGGCATTTCTGTCAGCCCGATCACAATCTACACAACGTCCCCCCATCGGTCCACATATCCGGCGCAGGAATATTAACCTGCTCTCCATCGTCTACGCCTTTCGGCCTCAACTAAGGTACCGGCTAACCCTGGGCGGAATTACCTTCCCCAGGAAACCTTAGGTTTGCGGCGAACAGGATTCTCACCTGTTTTATCGTTACTCATTCCGGCATAATCACTTCCAGTGCCCAACACCGCTCCTTACGGTACGGCTAGTATCTGCACTGGAACGCTCTCCTACCACTCAGCATAAGCTGAATCCGCTGCTTCGGTGTCTTACTTACTCCCGTTCATTATCGGTGCTAAAACACTCGACCAGTAAGCTATTACGCACTTTTTAAATGATGGCTGCTTCTAAGCCAACATCCTGGCTGTCACAGTATCTTAACATCCTTAGTGACTTAGCAAGACTTTGGGACCTTAGCAGGCGATCTGGGTTGTTTCCCTCTCGACCACGAAGCTTCTCCCTCGTGGACTGACTCCTGAGATAATCGCAATGGTATTCGGAGTTTAACTAGGGTGGGTAGGCGGGAAGCCCCCCAGTCCAAATCAGTGCTCTACCCCCATTACGTAGTGGCTCAAGGCTAGCCCTAAAGCTATTTCGGAGAGAACGAGCTATCTCCAGGTTTGATTAGACTTTTACTCCTCCCCACAAGTCATCCCCCCAGTTTTCAACCTAGGTGGGTTCGGTCCTCCACGCAGTCTTACCCGCGCTTCAACCTGCTCATGGGTAGTTCACCTGGTTTCGCGTCTACCGCCACTGACAAAACGCCCTATTCAGACTCGCTTTCGCTGAGACTTCGGCCCGGAAGGCCTTAATCGAGCCATTGACGGTAACTCGCCGGATCATTATGCAAAAGGCACGCCGTCACACTTATCCGAAGATAATAGTGCTCCGACAGCTTGTAAGCGTATGGTTTCAGGTTCTTTCCCTCCCCTAACAGGGGTTCTTTTCATCTTTCGGTCACCCTACTTTTCACTATCGGTCATCAGAGAATACTTAGCCTTAGGAGATGGACCTCCCAGATTCAGTCCGGATTCCACGTGGCCGGACCTACTCGGGTACCTGTCGGAAGTCTGTTCACTTTCAAATACGGGACTGTCACCCTCTATGGTTTCGCTTTCCAACGAATTCTTCTAGCAAACAGTTTTGTAACTCCACAATGACAAGCCCCACAACCCCGCCATGCCGAAGCAAGACGGTTTAGGCTAGATTCGCTTTCGCTCGCCGCTACTCACGAAGTCGCTGTTGCTTTCCTTTCCTGCGGTTACTGAGATGTTTCAGTTCACCGCGTGTGCCTCACATACCTATGTATTCAGTATATGATAATTCAGGAACCTCGGGATCAACGCTCGTTTGACAACTTCCCCAAGATTATCGCAGTCTTCCACGCCCTTCATCGCCATCTGATGCCAAGACATCCCCCATACGCCCTTAATAGCTTAGCCGTAATAATTTTTACCTCACAAAGGCCACATTGACCAGTGGGAGCCAAAAACATTACAACCCGATCTCAATTCACAAGGTCTTGCATAACAACCTTGCACTTGAGTCGATTTGCCTAAGAACAAAATCTCGGTAGCAATACAATTCCTAAGAACTGGTATTGCAACTTGAGAACTCTATGTTTATAGATGCCACTTATTACTTTTACCAAATTGTCAAAGATCGTTGATTCCCAGGGTCATCCCCAGAGAAAAACAGCCAACCAAAATCAGCTGAATCAAAACCAGCACTGCTGAATTCGATTCAATCGACTTAAGTCAGCTGAGAGAGTCATCTTATCGTCGTCTCTCAGAAAGTCAACCGTCCGAGAAACAAATCTGAAAACTTTTTTCAAAACCTCTCAAACACCTTCTTGCCACAAACTGCTTTGCGACAACCACTTGCACTCAACAAACTTTATTAAGAACAAGTGAAGGAGCAGAATCCTAATCAGTCAGAAACCACCCGTCAAGTCAGAGAGATTAAATTCTCTGAAAGTTTTTTGTCACAAAACCTTTTGTGACAACCACTTGCCCTCAACAAACCTGCCAAGAACAAATAGCGGAGCGGGATCTTAACCAGTCAGAAACCACCCGTCAACCCAGGGGAGAAAAATTCCCTGGAAGTTTTCCAGAAAGACTTGGGACCTGATTTAGAACCTCTAAAAGGCACAGGCCACTTCACTTCCCGAAAACACAATGGAGACGACCGGGATCGAACCGGCAACCTCCGCCTTGCAAGGGCGGCGCTCTCCCAGTTGAGCTACGTCCCCTAACAGTGCCAACAATACTATTGCTGGCAAACCCCAGGCATGCAACTAAAAAAGCTACAAAACCTGGAGTCCCTCTTAGAGAAGAAAAAAATGGGCGTACGTGGATTCGAACCACGGACCTCAGCTTTATCAGAGCTGCGCTCTAACCAACTGAGCTATACGCCCCAATAAGAGGACGCGTATTCTGTCTTCTTATGTTGTTGCTGTAAAGTCTCTTTCGACACTAGTTTTACAAAAAATTACATTTTCTTCATGGTAAAAAGACACACCACCTGCGAACTGGTTCGCTTTCAGCTGTTATCCACCCGGAAACAGTTTTCCAACGGTTCACACATTAAACACGTAGTAGCTGACAGACATCAGGGAATACGTTCTTTCAACAAAGCTCCCTGACCGAAATTTATCTATCAGAGAGAAACAACGATGCTCAATCTTCTACTCAAAACTGGTTTATCACTGGCATTACTGTCCAGTCTGACCATTTCTGATAATAGAACCTGCGCTTCGAACAACCAGTCGCAGAACCTGCCGCTTCCTTCTGATTCACAATGCTGCCTGTCCCAGGATGCACCTGATCATTGCCCGGTCAGGCCAGCCTCAAGTGATGACTGCCAATGCGGTATTCACCAGGTCCTGGCGACTTCCAAAAGTCGATTACCCGAACCAGATACTGGAATTTCCACATCGCATGATTCCAGTCTGCCAGCTCCATTCGGCCTGAGTACAGTCGCTACATCCCACCATTTTCAGGCGAATTCACGCCCATTATATCTGATACACTGTGTCTGGATCTGCTGATCACCTGAAACCGCGTACTCATGTTTCAGCTAATTTCAGCAATTCATTCACTGATCTACTCTAAAGGAGATGTCAGATGTTATCGAAAATGATCACTGCCACAATGTTGTCTGTCGGGCTGGGAATGACTGCCTCTGCTCATTCACAAACAGATACATCCAACTGTTGTCAACTGAATTTGACCTGTTGCGAACAAGGTCAAGCCTGTTGTATTACCTCTTCAAAAGCAGACTGCTGCCTGAAAGACCTGGCCTGTTGTGACCAGGCTGAACAATTTTGCCAGACAGAAAAAACCTGCTGTGAGACAAAACTCTCCTGCTGCGAAACCGGGGGGAACTGCTGTATCGAAAGCCCCACAGCTAACAGCCCCCCACAATAATACCTCCTGAAAAAGATAGATCGTTTCTATCTTTGAAAATGGTCCCCTGCAGACAGTTAGTCTGCGGGGGATTTTTTCTACCTGCCGGAGCTTCGCCCCTGCTCCGCAACTACAATCACCAAATCCCTCTTCGTCCTGCCTGTAATGAACTTGATAGTCAATAATGTTGCGGTTTCCGGGATTTTGTGGATGTCTGTGCCCTACTCTGCTACTTTCACTTTCTGCTTTGCCATTTCATGGAACTGTTTCCATGTAATGACCTCAATCCCCAGGTCCTTAATTTCTTTCATGACTTCCGGATCAGTAAAGACACGTCGATCTCCATCGCGGCGTGAGGAACTATGGGTAATATTCTGTAATTCCTGATTATCAATGCCACAATGAATAATTATCTGTGTCACCCCCGGTTTGAGTCCCCGCAGCTTGTCCAGATATGACTGTTTTCGCTTTCCATAATCTGGCTCGCCATAAAACTGAACCAGTTCATCCAGCACGGGCAGACCGTTTTTCTCAAGAACCGCTTTGAGTTCTTTCGACTTCTCTGCAATCAGGCCGTACTTCTTCGGATCAAGATTAGCAACAAACAAGACAGGGAGCTGGTATTCAATTCCCAGGTTCACATACATTTCCAGCAGATCAGGGCGGCTGACGACAGCCCCCATATGGGTATCGAGGTGACTTAAGGGAACACCAAATTTTTTCGCACGCTCGATCTGGGCTCGCAGCTCTTTTTCGGCGTCTTTTACATTAACATGCTGCATTACCTGCCCGACATTGTCCCAGAGATATTGCTCCTCGTCTAACAGGCTTGGCACCAGATCACGCGAAGCAACTGGTCCCCAGCGATAATTTTTCCATTCCGAATTCAAAGTCAGATGAATGCCAAAATCCTGATCTGGATTCTGCTTTGCGTATTCGGCAAATTCTTTGAACCAGGGACAAGGCACCATTATGCTCGCAGACGAGACGATTCCTTTCTGCATGCCTTCAATCGTCCCCTGATTCACCGAATGCGACATACCGGCATCGTCCGCGTGAATGATGACATAGCGTTTCTCCCCAGACTTTTTGTTTTCCGCCTGAACAGGCGCGACGCTGGCCAGAGCAATTACACAGAACCATATCATCATCATTTGACGCTTCATAAATCACCTGAGGGAGTTACGGAAAATGAAATACAGGATTTGATGCCGCGAATTGAAAGCGTTCGCTTGAATTCTGATATCAATCAGATCAAGCTATAAGTGGATTTGGATTGTTACCACTTCTCTATTCTACTTATCCTGCAAGGAACTACAAATGAATTGTACCTCTCTGAAACGACTTGCAGCCGTTTTGCTGATGCTGATCTCCGTGAATGCATTGAATGTAAAGCTGGCGCACGCAGAAATCAAACTTCCCGCGATTATCGGTGACAACATGGTTCTGCAACAGGGGCAGAAAAACCCGTTATGGGGTTGGGCCGAACCAGGTGAGAAAATCACCGTTACCGTCAATGGACAGACTCACTCTGCTACTGCAGATGAAAATGGAAAATGGAAAGTCACACTCGAACCTCTCAAAGTTGGTGGTCCCTATGAAATCACGATCAAGGGAAAAGAGTCCATCACCCTGAAAAATGTACTTTCTGGAGAAGTCTGGATCTGTTCTGGTCAATCCAATATGGCCTGGACCGTTGGATCATCCAATGATGCTGACCTGGAAATCATGACCGCCAATTACCCCAAGATCCGATTGATATCGGTACCCCAGGTTGGCACACAGGAACCCCAGGATAACTTCAAAGGTCAGTGGGAAGCCTGTACCCCTGAGACCGTCAGAAACTTTTCGGGGGTTGGCTACTTTTTTGGTCGGCAACTCTACCAGACATTGAATGTACCCATCGGCCTGATTGACAATGCCTGGGGTGGCTCTTCTGCAGAAGCCTGGGTGAATCGTAAACGACTGGAAGATGAGCCCGCCTTTAAAGAGATGCTGGAAAAATGGGAAAAGACAGAAGCGTCCTACAACCATGAACAGGCTGTTACAGCTTACAATAAACGTCTGGATCAGTGGAAAGCATCAGTCGAAAAAGCCAAAGCAGCTGGAAAAGCCGCGCCACGGCGTCCTCGCGCACCACGTAACCCGCTGACAGGTAATCATCGTCCGGCTAACATTTACAATGGCGTATTATACCCGACCATTGGTTACGGGATCAAAGGTGTGATCTGGTACCAGGGTGAATCCAATGCCAGCCGCGCCTATCAGTATCGAAAACTGTTCCCTTACATGATCCAGAACTGGCGTGACGAATGGAAACAGGGCGATTTCTCCTTCTACTGGGTCCAACTGGCAGATTTCCGCAACGAAAACCCGGAACCAGCTGACAGTGACTGGGCTGAACTCCGTGAAGCACAGACCATGACCATGGATGCACTCCCCAATACGGGTGAAGCCGTCATCCTGAATCTGGGTGAATCCTCTGACATTCATCCCAAAAACAAACAGGATGTCGCCATGCGACTGGCCCGCTGGGCACTGGCGAAAGACTATGGCGTGAAAGTCGTGCACCAGAGCCCCCGTTACAAATCAATGGAAGTCAAAGGCAACAAAGCGATTCTGACCTTTGATCATGTTGGCGGTGGCCTCGATACCTTCGACGTGACAACTCCCATCGGTTTCACCATTGCCGGTGAAGACAAGAAGTTTGTCAAAGCGAATGCTAAAATTGTTGGCAGCAATAAAATCGAAGTCTGGAGTGATGCAGTAGCGAATCCAGCTGCCGTTCGCTACGCCTGGGCAGATAACCCCGTCTGTAACGTCCAGAACAAAGAAGGTCTGCCTGTGACCCCCTTCCGTACGGATGACTGGCCTGGAATAACCATTAATAACAATTAAGCAATCTACTGATAATGCAATCACAAAACGCCTCAGGGAACAGGATTCTCTGAGGCGTTTTTTATAAGCTCTCAGCGGTGTTCCGTTTTGCTGTCACGTCTCCAATCGCCTGCAGGACTGAGCTTCCCACACCTGCTGCTGCACATTCTCCCACTCCCGCTGCATAAAATGAACTTGACCGCTGCGCGCCACCGGCGATAAGCGTTGTTTTGGGTCGCGCGCGTATCCAGTTTACAGTGCACCGGAACACGCGACACTTGTTCGTACTCTTCACTATAAATGAGCCTGTTTTTTCCAGAAATTCACTTGTCAAAACAACACCCGTTCCCAATGTATGCCTGCGGGTCGACGCACTTCGCAGACTTTCGTCCCGACATCGTCTCAGCACCGCCAGACATCGTTCCCGGATCAACCTGTATCGCCACATTTTATTGTTCATCCTTCTTGACCTCCCCGTGCCCTTCCACAAAATACTCACCATGCGACAAACCATTAAAACCAGAAAACAGAATGATCAAAAGATTGCCCTCCACAAACAGAACTCAACTTTCTCTCGCACCAGGGTGCCATCTGTCAGCTTGCCCGACAGTGCTGCAGCTAATGCATCCACCGGTTTTACAACGCATTATAAAAGAAGTACCCCCACTCCCCGCAGATGAATAACCCGAACCACTATATACAGATCAGGGGGTAGCCCCGAATGTAATTCGGGGTTGTCGCAGACAACAGGAAACTGTCAGAGCAGACCTTCAAATAAGAATTGACTACCCCGATATAACACAAAAGAAAGGGTAACCCCGGATGTAATCCGGGGTGAGCGCAGCGAACAGGAGGTCCTGGCGAATCCGCTCCCTCCACAATCGAACTTCCTCTACCCGCCGGGTGCCATCGGTCGGCCTGCCCGACAGTGCCTGTGCTCAGGGCCTCCTTCCCGGGTTCACCAGGCATTATAAAAGAAGTGCCTTCAATATCTGCAGATGAATATCCCGAACCACCGTCAACAGGTCAGGGTTTAATTCAGAAATCTCATACAGGCCGGTTCACAACCATTTTTTCTTTTTAAAATAGGTCACCAGTACCACAGGTAATGTGATAAAAACCACCCACAGAAGCGGATACGACCATTTCCAGCGGAGTTCGGGCATGTATTCAAAGTTCATACCATAAATTCCCGCAATAAATGTAAGCGGGATAAAGATCGAGGCAAATACCGTCAGGATTTTCATCACCTCATTCATTTTGTTACTCACACTCGAAACATAGATATCCAGCAGGCCGGCCAGCATATCACGATAAGAGTCCACCGATTCTGAGATCCGCAGAACATGATCAAACACATCGCGAAAGTAGATTTGCGTTTTCTCGCTGATCAGATCATGATCTGATCGCAGGATCGCTGACAACAGTTCCCGCTGAGGTGAAGTCGAACGACGTATATTGATCAGTTCTCGCTTCAGATGCTGAATGGAAACCAGCGTATTTGAGGTGGGATCCGATAATAATTCTGCTTCAATTTCATCAATCCGCTCATCCATCGAGTCCAGCAGCACAAAATTCTGATCGACGATGCTGTCTAAAATCGCATAGGTCAGATAATCCGACCCCAGAGATCGAATGCGGCCTGTACTGGTACGGATCCGCTGAATCAGGGGAAGAAACAACTCGTCCTTCCACTCTTTGAAGGTAAAAACGAAATCATTGAACACCAGAATGCTGATCTGCTCGTAATCGACACTAAACTCACTCGACTCAACGTCCTCTTCTCCCAGGGAGAGACCTTTCAGAACGATATAGAGATAATCATCGTACTCTTCGAACTTGGGCCTCTGGTGAGTATTGAGAATATCTTCCAGCACTAAAGGATGAATGTCGAAATATTTGCCGATCAGCTCGGTGATTTCGACATTTTTGAGTCCTTCCAGGCAGACCCAGGTAATCGAATCTTTCTCACGGAATTTGAGCAGATCCTCCACTGTTTCCACACTGGGTTCCTCGACATCAATCAGCCCATAGTCGATCACAGAAATTCGGGTATCTTCTTCATTAAAGTCGGCCACGTGGATCAGAGAACCAGGTGGCATACCGGCTTTTTTTGAGGTATTCCGATAGGCATCAATCATAGATATTTGCTCGCAGGAAAAGCGGTCATGATTCATTCGCACACCTGAAGCTGGTGAGACGAGAACGCAGTAACACTACCTGAGGGCTCTCCCACAGGCAGTCCGAGCCAGATTTTATGACATCATGGCTCGGGCTGCGAGATCAGACTGATGCGGTACTGATCAAATCTCGAAGGAGTTGCCATCTTCCTTGTAGACCACCCGGTAGAGTTCTGTACGGCGGTCATTCCAGTTCTGCACACTGCCCGACTCACGATGCCGCCTTAACAGTTCGAAGTCGAGGTCATGAATAATCACGGTTTCGACGTTCGGATTACACTCCGCGGCCACGCCATCACTGGCGAATTCCATATCGGAGGGTGTAAAAATCCCAGACTGGGCATAGTGGATGTCGGCATTTTCTACAAAGGGCAGATTGCCTGTGCAGCCTGATATCGCTACGTACAGGTGATTTTCGACACAGCGTGCCTGGGCACAATGTCTGACCCGCAGATAACCGTGCCGCGTATCGGTATTGAAAGGCACGAAGACAATCTGTGCCCCTTTCTGAGCGGCAATCCGGGTCAGTTCGGGGAATTCAATATCGTAACAGATCTGGATGGCGATCGTACCGCAATCCGTTTCAAAGACTTCAACCCGGTTGCCTGAACTGACGCCCCACCACTTGCGTTCACTGGGAGTGATATGAATTTTATCCTGTTTTCCAATTGTTCCATCACGACCGAACAGATAGGACGAGTTAAACAGCGTGCCATGCTCGACAACAAACTGCGACCCCCCAATCACGTTGACATTGTATTTGACAGCCATTTCCGTAAAGAAATCGAGATACTGTGGTGTGAATTCCGCCAGACGTCGTGCGGCCTGCCCGGGACGAGTCGCCTCCACACAGGAAAGCAGTTGTGTGGTAAACAACTCCGGAAACAGGATGAAGTCGCATTTATAATCGGAGGCCGTATCCAGAAAGAACTCGCACTGCTGGGCAAACTCGTCGAAGCCTTTAATCGAACGCATCTGGTACTGCACGACGCAGATCCGGATCGGTTCGACCGGATGATGAAAACGCCGTTTGGCACCACGTTTATAGTCCAGATTCGTCCACTCCAGGTAGGTCGCATACCCGCAGGATTCGGTATCCGAGGGCAGATAATTGGGAATCAGCCCCTGCACGGAAAATCCATTGGCCAGTTGTGCTGTCAAAACCTGATCATAGATCGCCTTTTCAACCACGCAGTCAATGTATTCACGGGCCGTCAATTTGTCGGCGTGCAGATGATATCCTGGAATCCGACCGGCAATAATCATCTGGGTCAGATTTTTCTGACGGCAGAGTTCTTTGCGGGCGTCATACATCCGCCGGGAAAGTTTCATCCCGCGAAAATCAGGGTGAACCATGATTTCGATCCCGTACAGCGTATCCCCCTTGGGATTATGATTGCGGATATACCCGTCGTCGGCGACTGCTTTCCAGTTATGCCACTCCATACTGGGGTCAAATGTCAGAATCAGACTGGAAGACGAAGCCGCCAGTCGCCCATCAATTTCCACACAGAGTTGTCCCTCGGGAAAATGCTTGAGCTGGCTTTCAATATGCTCCCGTCCCCAGGTCTGCATGCCGGGAAAACAGAGCTGCTCCATCTCCACCAACGCATCAAAGTCGTCCATTGTTAAAGGGCGGACTTCGATCTTCCATTCAAAATCCTTCAGATCAAGTGGTTCCATTGATTTTCCTTAAGAGAAGCAGCTACAGGGACAGTGCACGAGATTATTATCGTCAGCACTCTTGATTTTGAACAGCCCCCGAAAATCCTTTTCTCTGCGGTTGCCAGGAATACCCTTGCCCGAAATCCCTTCTTCAGGTCTCCGTAACAGTTTCTGTTCGGGAATCGCTCGCCATGTCCTCAAAGAGAGATTTCGTATCTCTGGCAGTTAATACAAAGATCGCCCAGGCTCCCAGAACCGTCCCCACAGGAAAGATAATGCAGGTCACTGCGGCACCCACGAGACAGGTCCGATAACTGATTCGCTTTAAGAGGCAGACCCCTGTTAAAAAACAGACCAGTGTAAAGGTAATCGAGACAATGAACATCCCCATTACCATGCTGTTCGCCATGGAATCAAATTGATCACTGCTTTCAGGTTTGGTTCCCTCGAGTGACGTCAGATTTGCTGTCATTTCAGAATTCGCTTTGAGCTGATCGCCAATATTCCTCAAAATCGCAAGATTGAAAATAGAGATCAGACCCAGAACTAAAAACAGGGCGCCGATCAGATTCAACTGGCTGGCTCTGGAAGCTGTCATTGGGGGCACTCCTCTGTTCGCTGGGATGGGAGGTCTCAACGACATATATTCTGTAATTCAGGATAAAAAATCGTCTTCCGCGAGTAGATTCGGTGCTTCAAAGAGAGGCTGGGCCTGTTTATCAAACAGGATCAGCAGCGTCCAGACTCCCAGAGCGGTTCCGAGCGGGAACCAGATGCAGACCGCCGCTGATCCAATAATACAGACAGTCCGGCGGGTTTTCCGGTACAGGTTGATCCCGGTGACCAGTGTCATTCCGCCAAATAACAGACCCAGGGTCCCCATAAAGCCATACATCAGATAAAGAGAGGGTTGCATGGTCTGTATCATCTGCCGGGGGTCGGGTCGATCCTGGCGTTTTGGAAAATCAATCTGCTCAAATGACTCCATCACTGACTGCATCATTACGTAATGGAGCGGCAGCAGCAACAGCCCCAACAGGCAGAAGCCGGCCAGAACCATGAATAACACCCCGGCTACTTTGAGCTGCTTTTCGAATTTGTCTGTCTGTTCAGACATCCATTACTACCTGACTTTTATTGGAACTTGATGCGGGGCTTTGTTTCCCAGCCTTAGAAAATCAAAGATAACATGGCAAATCCAGCTCTGATGGCGGCCCAGTTTACCTGCGAACCTGCCTCTTCCTGAATCGAACTGGTTTCCTTTTTTTCGGGCCATTCCACAACGACTGGTCGCTCTGAAAGGTTCTGATAGCCGCTTAGATCGGGTTCTTCCCATTCCAGCGGATTGAACTCCACATTCGAGAAGCGATAAACGGTACTCTGCTGACCTGAGGGGTGAATAAACTGCACCGCACGCAACCTCCAGGGGCGTTTCTCCAGATGGAGCTTGAATTCCATAAAAAGGGCTGCGTATCTTCGATTTTTTGGCTTGCCAGCAATCCAGATATGAGTGTCATTTTCCCGAATGACCTGCAGATAAGAATCAGAAATAAACTCATCAAAGTTCGACTGATTAGGCACGCCAGGCAGAACCGGTGCCATGTATCCATTTCCGCGAAGCACCAACCGAAATCAAACAATTTCGGCTCTGAATCAGATGGTGGGCAAATGACAATTTTGTACTCTTCGTACTTTTTTTCTTTGTGATCAATGCATCTGACACAAGATTTCTGCCAGCGCCATTCTTCACTGTAGCCCTCTTTATAAGTATATGGTTCTCCCTTCGATGTTTTTTTCAGAGAGTCAGGATCAGGCTTTTTCTGCGCGGGGCTGAATCGGACGAAACTATGCTGAGGTCCCAGATAGCCAAAGGTACCCACTGAATGCTTTTGGATTCGAAATACGTCATCGTAGTCGATTCTGAAAATCTCGCCTTGTACTCCTGTGAAGCTCAGGCATTCTTCACTCCATTCCCGCAGAACTTCCCGGGCCCGCTGCTCGATTTGTTGGCGGGAATCAGATTTTGATTCCGCTTTGACAGGGGTCACAGACAGTCCGAGCACGATCAACGTCAGAAAAACACGGGCATCCATTCGAGTGTTCCTTTTAGTATGAGATAAAACTGCTCAGGCCGGGAGATTTTCGGGGCAACACAAATCCTGGCGGCTGTGCCATTCGTGGGGAATGCCCCGCATCAGCAGGGCACAGTCGAATTCGATCGTCCCCGGCGGAAAACGCTGGGGATCATCAAAGAAACTGGATGCGATGGACTCTACCTGCAGCGGTTCCGCTTTCCAGTCCCGGCAACTTAATTCCAGCCCGTCAAAATGCCCGGCCCTGTTGCTGGCCGAATACCCCAGTGACCCCTGTTCGAAAAAGTCAGACGCTTCCTGAACAGTAGAGAAGATTGACGAAGCTGGCAAATCATCGGCTACAGAACCTGTCACCTGCATCCGGGCCTGACCATCTTTCGCCCGCATTTCGACCGAAAAACAGTCGTCCGTCTCTTCGACTGTAAAGCGGGCATGGTGATGAGTTCCCGGAAAAATCCGCCCTCCTGCCAGTGCATTCAGACAGGAATCGGTATCCCGCCGATTGACATAGACCCCCTGGTGCGTCTGACCGTCCGCTTCCCATTCGACGGCAAACCGGTGGGCAGCGTTTTCGGAACGAATCCCCCAGGAAAAGGGGGCACACCGGGGGCGGACATTCGTCAGTCGTATAAGACAAACGCCACCAATGGCGTATCCATGGATCAACTGGGGACGAAACGGGGCCGGCAGAACGCGGGCCATGGCTTCCGGATCAACACGGAAATTGGCCAGAATGCGACGGTCAATCGTGCCTTCAATTACGGGAATCTTCATTACCGGCTCCAGGAGAAATGAGAGTGAACTCCCCTACCTGCTTCCACGATACCCGATCCCGCCGGTTTCGTCAAAGATAATTCTCTCACACAGGAACGATGACGATGGGGGGATCTCTCAGACTTTGTCCATCGAAACGTTTCGCGGTGAAACCGATGGCGTCGCGGCGATCAGGTTACCCAAAGACACCTTCAAAAAAGGTCCCATCCTGGAACGTTATCACACAAGATCAGAACTGAAAAAAGAAGTCGTGGACGGAAAGAACCGTTTCGATTTTGAGTTGACCTCGAAGTAAGCCTTACGGGCGTGTTTTGACTGTGAACTCAGTCGTAATTGAGGCGCCTATAGATCTCATTATGAAAATCTGGCTGCAGAGTTCCAGGCGGAACTCTGCAGAATCCGTGTGTGCTATGGGGGTGCTGTCCCTGAAACCGGAAATTATTCAGCGACCGCTGATTCTCCGGTGCCGGGATGGGAATTTGATTCCCGTTGATGGTGGGGATTCATCTTCAATTGTGCCGCCTCATCGCAGGGTTCGACAACGACCAGATTGGTTGAAAGCTCTTCCACAACCTGACCTTCCAGCCCGTCTTCCTCGCGTCGAAATCGCCTGATTTGTGAAGGTTTGGTTCCTTCAGGCAGCATTCCCAGGTTGCAGATCGGCTCACCCGGACTGATAGCCGGCAGAGTGGTCATCCCAATCACAACGGAATCATAAGGGGCATACAGCATACTGCGTTCTCTGCCCAGCAGAGTGGTATTGGTCGCCAGTGGCTGATCTTTTTCGATAATGTCACCCGGCTTGACATGGAATTTGAGGAAGCCCCCCCGCTCTGCACGGACCCACGTCGATTTGTCCACGATGACCTGATAATCGGGAGATTCCGGCTCGCCATCCAGCATTTGCAGATCGCGCAGAACATTTCTGACCCCACGCGCTGCAGACTCAACGATTCCCGGTTCGACTTTCCAGACTTCGCCACCTTCCATGATGATAGTCGGACAACCTGAGTTACAGGCTTCACGACGGAAGGCTCCTGCGGGTCCTTTACCATTCATAATGATTTCCGAACCAAAGGCTTTCGCCAGACGACTTACTTCAGGATTACTCAGATCGCCGCGGACATTGGGATAATTCGTGCGACGCACCGAAGCGGTGTGCAGATCGATGCCATAATCGCAGCGGGATACAATTTCCTCAAAGATGATTCTCGCCATGCGACTGGCAAGGCTTCCGTTTGCAGACCCCGGAAAAGAGCGGTTCAAATCGCGCCGGTCAGGTAAATAACGCGAGTGTCGATCAAAGGCCAGAATATTGAGAACCGGAACCAGAATGACCGAGCCCCTCAATAGCTGGAAATCGACATCCTGAATCAACTCTCGTATCGCCCCCGTGCCATTAATTTCATCGCCGTGTAACGCGGCAGTCACAAATACCACCGGTCCGTCTTCCTCAGCACGACGGATGTGTATGGGAATTTTGACATTCATACTGCTGTAGCTTTCGCTGACAGCCAGCTTGACGTCGCGCGACTGTCCAGCCGGTATAGATTCTCCGTTCCATTGATCGATTGGCTTACGTCGTCGCGGTTTTGTCATGTGTGTTGTCAATTCCTTCCCGACCGCGCTGACTCAGCGGTCTCCTTGACAGCGTCAGTCAGTACTTCTTCGGCCACGGGTAATTCGGGCAGATCCTGGACTTTCGGACGGCGTTTTCGGCGTGTTTTTGAAGGAACCAGATCGCGCATCAGTTCCAGCTTACCAAAACAGAGTAATCGATCATGTGATTCCAGTTTTCGATCCGAACGGGGGTTGGGAATCACCGTTGTACCACGATACAGGGTCAACACGTTAATGTCTTTATCACGCAGGCCAGACTCATTAATGGCTTTTCCCACGTATTCTGAACCTTCTGGAATGTGAATCTCAGTCACACCATATCCACGACTGACAGTCAGGCGCTGCCGCAGATCGATCTCCGGAAAATCGACCTGGGCCGAAATATAATCGACCACGGCACCGGCAATATCGAGCTGGGTACATTTCTCGATTCCCTCCAGGCCAGGTGAGGAATTGACTTCCATGATCTGTGGCCCGTTTACCCCTTCCAGCATGTCGACACCGGCGACTCGCAGGCCCATAATCTGCGCTGCACGAACCGCTGTTTTACAATAGGTCTCATCCAGAATGACAGGTTCCGTCAGGCCGCCACGATGCACGTTGCTGCGGAACTCCTGGCCTTGTGCCACGCGTCGCATGGCCGCCACCACCCGGTCTCCGACAACGAAGGCGCGGATATCACGCCCCTTGCTTTCTGAGACGAATTTTTGAATCAATACGTTCTGCTTCTGGTTCTGCAGCAGTTCGATGATGGCTTCCGCCGATTTCACCGATTCCGCCAGGAGCACACCAATCCCCTGTGTCCCCTCCAGTAGTTTAATCACCACCGGTGCGCCCCCCACGCGTTCAATAGCGGGCAATACGTCTTTTTTATCACGAACAAATGTCGTTTGCGGGATCCCGATCTGATGCCGACTCAGAATCTGCAGACTGCGGAGTTTATCTCGGGAGTTGGTAATTCCAGAAGAGGAATTCGCACAAAAAATATCCATCTGTTCGAACTGCCGGACCACCGCGGTTCCGAAATACGTAATAGAAGCTCCAATGCGAGGCAGCACTGCGTCATAATCAGAGATGGATTTCTGGCGGAAAAAGAGATCCGGTTCCGCCTGTTTGAGATCGATGGCAAATTTGAGTGTATTCAAAACTTTGATCTGAAAACCACGCTGCTCTGCCGCTTCGCGCAAACGCCGCGTGCTGTAGCACTTGGGGCTGCACGAAAGAATTGCAAGTTTCATGAAATATCCTTTTGTCGCCTGATCGATTTTGGTTTGAACCCGTTAAACCGATTTAGACTTTTTAACTTGTTGTGGCTTTCCACCATAATAAGACTTCCCGGCGTCGACTAAAAAGCGTCGACGAAATGCTTCACGACCGAGCAGCATTCGGAAGCCCATTTCATCGCGATTAGCAAGCGTTAATTCGACGGGCCAGCTGACTCCCAGCAATTCGATATTCGTCACGATGACAGGCCGCAGACTGGCCTTCCCGCTGGAACTGCGTACAGAACGGAATTCAAAAATTCGGGCTTCTGCGACCACCACCTCGCGCGTTTTCCGTTGCACGGGATGGACCTTAAATCGAATCCATTTTTCGTTGTCTCGCTCGAACTGATGCAAATCATAAGCATGCAGAGACGACGAACGGGCGCCGGTGTCTACTTTTGCTTTAATGCTCTCAATTCCCAGATCCGGCAGACTGATCCACTCGCGCCAACCAATGACAGGCAGACCTGTTTTCCGTCTTTTTTCCTTCTGCAGTATTCTCGTCACGTGTGCTGCATGGCCTCCTTTGCTCTCATTTCTCAGTTTCGAGATATTTAGTCTACATCAAAATACTTAGATATGCCAGTTCTGCAACACGATTTCACCCATTCTAGAGCGTATCACCTTTAACCATCGCGTCTCTCAATCTGATATACTCGGTCCAAATGCCCCCGGAGACGCTACAGCAAAAACTGGATTCAGTCTAACTCGCTGTATCAGCTATCGTATCTATGGCACGAATCTCTAACTGAAAATCTGAAAAAAAAACAGGTGATGCCTGAATCCGGCACCGCCTGTTTTTCATGTTTTGTGGTGAAATCTGATCGTATGACTATGGTTTGGGAGATAATCCAAAATCCATGGGAACAGAAGGATCCAGCTTGGGAGCGTACTCGTAAGGAGCAGCGTACTGATATTTTAAAGGTGCTTTCGGATTGATGAGGTATTCATCATCGTTTCCGAAATTTGAGGCAGAAGGATACTGTGGGGTAAACGTCCGCGGAGGATTTCCCTGGGCAGGAGCGTTAATCCGTTCTGACCAGCCAAGCGTGACATCAACCGTGCTGACGGCCCCCTGTTCTCCTACCTGGATCACAGAAAGCTTAACGTCCTGACCTGGCTGCGCTTTGGCTAACAAGGAGTTCAACTGACGAACGGAAGCCAGACGATGGCTGCCGAATGACAGGATAATATCGTACTTCATTAAGCCAGCCCGATCTGCAGGCGATCCGGGGGCCACGTGCATAATCACGACACCATAACCCGGATTTCCGTCCAGATTCGTTCCCACGCCGGTCCACCAGTCAGGTGCACCGTTGGTCAAATGTGCTGCCAGCGGACCGGAAGCATCTGTGCAAACCACGCCCAGTGTAGCTTTATAGTATTTCGCATAATGCTGATCCAGACGGGCTTTATGAGCATCACTCATCAGAGCAGCATACTTCTGACGCGCGGTCGAACCAGCTTGTTTTTTGACAGGTGCTTCTTGAGCCTGTGATTCATAATTCACGACCAAAAAGAGTGTGAGAAGACAAAGCAAGCCCTTGCTCGATATAGACTTCTGCAGTTTCATCTTTGTAACCCTTTATCTCAAAATATGTACACGACACATGATATTTCTGGCTGCGGAGCTTCTCTTTTCAAGGCAACCCAACAATTGCCGCACTCAACGCATATACCCTATCCTAGCTTACGCATATACCTTGTCAAATACGGAAATCGAATTCTGATGATTATTTGCAACATCACCAGAAACGCTCTCTCGCCTCAAATCATGCGCGATAGAAATCTGATACTCCTTCTGGAACCAGAGCAAAAGAGCGTGTAAGCTGATTGAACAGTCTGCAGGACTTTCTAACTACGTGAAACTTTGCCTTGTCCTCACTTCATCCCTGCTTTACTGATTAAGAGAACTTTAATGACGACAATCCCAGCGCGCTCTTCCCTTCGTTTCTGGTTGATCTGTTCCCTGCTCGCATTCATGAATTGCCTCTGCTGGTCTGAACAAAGCTGGAGTGCCGAGCGAAAACCCAATATCCTGTTGATTGTCGCCGACGATCTGGGCTACAGCGATCTGGGATGTTTTGGAGGCGAGATCAAGACTCCCCATCTGGATTCCCTGGCTGCCAGGGGAGTGCGACTGACTCAGTTTTATAATACGGGCCGCTGCTGTCCCTCTCGCGGAACCATCATGACCGGTCAATACCCCCATCGGATCGGTCTGGGGCACATGACGCGCAATCTGAATCAGCGCGGCTACCAGGGACACATCTCTGACGAAGCCATCACGGTCGCCCAGATCCTGCAGCAGGGAGGCTATCGCACATTCCTCTCCGGGAAATGGCACCTGGGAACCGAGGATCCAACCAAACTTGGTTTTGAAGAATTTTACGGGACACTGGTCAGTGCAAAAACGTTCTGGGACGTCAATCACTTCACCAGACTTCCCGCCTCCCGAGCGACGCACACCTATCCCAAAGGTGAGTTTTATGGCACTGATGCGCTCGGCGATTACGCGATCGATTTTCTGCGAATGGGGAGACATAACCCGGAACAGCCCTGGTTTTTATACCTGGCCTTCAATGCGCCGCATTTTCCACTGCATGCCCCCAAAGAAGAAATTCTCAAGTATGCAGATCGCTACCATGCAGGCTGGGATAAAATCCGCGAGCAACGACTGGCACGTATGAAGAAAATGGGAATCGTACCACCGGAGACGAATCTTTCTCCCCGTTCACAATACTGGGACTGGGGTGAAGCAGAGGCGCGAGTGAACCCGGCTTGGGATTCGTTGCCTTCAGACCGCCGAGGCGACCTGGCGCGACGCATGGCAATTTTTGCTGCGATGGTGGATCGTATGGATCAGAATATCGGGCGCGTCCTGACCAGTCTCAAACAGAACAATGAACTGGAGAATACGCTGATTATTTTCACTTCCGACAACGGGGCCTGTGCAGAATGGGATCCCTATGGATTCGATATCCGATCCAGTCGCAACAACACCCTCTACTGGGGAGATCAACTCGATAAAATGGGCGGACCGGACACGCATCACAGCGTCGGTTCCGGCTGGGCAAATGCTTCTAATACCCCCTGGAGACTTTACAAACATTATAACCACGAAGGGGGTATCGCTTCGCCTGGCATCGTACACTGGCCTGCACAGATTAAGCAGCAGGGAACCATTGTTTCGACTCCCGCACATATTATCGACATTGTCCCCACACTGCTGACAGCCGCACAAGTCGATTACCCCAGTCAATGGAATGGCAGGAAAACAATTCCCCTTCCGGGGCAAAGTCTGTTCATCCCCATCAATAACTCTCCTCAGACCGAACGCACGCTCTACTTTGAACACCAGGGTAACCGGGCCATCCGGGAAGGTCGCTGGAAGCTCTCCGCTCTGCGCGGCGGACCGTGGGAACTCTATGATATTTCAGTCGATCGTACAGAACTGACTGATCTGGCCGAAAAGCATCCGGAGGTCGTAAAACAACTCGACCAGAAATGGCAGACCTGGGCCAATGCGAATTTTGTACTCCCTTTCCCCACAGATTACCGCATCGATTATCTGGCACCGTTGAAGAAATAGTATTACCAGCAGAAACAAAAACAGAGCTGGCTAACATTAACCAACTCTGTTTTATGGTGAATAGGTAAGTTCAATAGTTGAGCAGTGATTACTCGCTGGCAGAAGTACTGGAAGACTTATCTTTGTCCTTCTGAGTAATTCTGACCATGAGCCATTGCTGAGTCTCATCTTTACCAATATGCACCAGTAGTGGTGCTTCGTCTTTGGTCAGGTTATAGATGCCTGTATCATAGACGGTATTTTTGTCATCACCGACTGTCCAGGCGGCCCGTTGTGTTTTCTTATCCACGGATCCCTCGACCTGCTGAGTTTTATTGGTCTTGGTATCGGTGAAATTACCCCGGATGATGCCTTGCGCATCAACGGCCAGTTCCACAGTGGAATCAGACTTGGTCTGTCCACTGGGTGAGAGAGCGAACACGCCGAGCGGCATCCAGTCCTTCTGATTGCTGACATCCGCAGCAGCGCCTTGTGATGCCAGTTGACTGGCCTGCTGGGTGTATTCTTCGGCAGATCCAACGTCCTGGTTGTTCACGTAAACACTGTTATCCTGATAGACCACGTTATTGCCATAGTCATAATAGAGGGGCTGTGAATTGGCTAACGTCAGCCAGGCCATCATGGAGTCCCAGGTGCAGACACTCCAGGCATAACCAGCCGGCCAGCCGGGAACGTACCAGACTCCCGGATGCGCTGCATACCAGCCGGGATAATACATCCCGTACCCAACAAATCCACCGCGAATCACGGCACCATGATAATAGCGGGTTGAAGGAGGGACATGCACAAATCCGGCAGCGTAACCCCCGTTCGGACCTCGAACCACACCACCAGCCGTTCCGCCTCCATTGGGCCCGCGAACAACACCGCCCGCGGCTTTTCCACCGTTGGGTCCGACAACACGACCACCAGCAGCACTGCCACCATCCGGGCCGACGACACGTCCTCCTGCAGCTGTGCCTCCGTTCGGACCAACGGCTCTACCACCGGCAGCAGATCCACCATCGGGACCAACAACACGTCCCCCGGTTGCACTACCGCCGTTCTTTCCATCGATTGATCCGCCAGCTGCGTGACCGCCATCCGGGCCGATGGCACCACCACCGGTTACCGTATTTCCTCGCGGCCCCGTATAAGTACCACCGCCAGCGACCCCACCATTCGGACCATGATAAATATTACCAGATCCGGAACCGGAGCTGATGGAACGGTTGATCGTATCACGCCCGGTAAAGTCCTGCACATGGGGATGAGAGTTGGTCACCGCATTGTGCCCGGCATCAGAGGGCAGACCCAGGAAATTATTTAATCCCTGTTGAGTGGGGCGCTTGTTGAAGTTCATGTCTCCGACATTCAGTGAACCCGAATTTCGAAAACCTCGGTCTCCATTACCGCCGAGCTGGTTTAAATTTCCCCGATCGAAATTATTTCTCCCAGATTGCTCAAACGAGCGCGCCTCATTTGAGAATCTGGAGTCGAATCCGCTTTGATCATTAAAACGGCTGGGCGTATCAAATCGACTGCCGTAATTGGAAAAGCGACTGCCGTCAAAGCCACCGCTTCCATTAAGACCGTTACCACCCAAATCGCGACCGCCTCCATAGCCGCCTCCGCCACCAAGTCCACCGGCACCACGGAAATCACCGCCGCCAGCACCGTCGAAACTTCTTCCGCCGCCACCAAAGCCACCACCGGCTCCGCCGAAGCCACCTCCGCCGCCACCAAAGCTCCTGCCGCCTCCGCCGCCAAAGCCTCCTCCGCCTCCGCGGAAGCCACCGCCACCAAAGCCGCCACGAGCCCAGGTTTCAGAAAGCTCAGGATTGAACAGGCAGACCGCCGTAACCGCCATCAGCGTGATGAATAATCTCATATCTAATATCCCTAAATTCAGAATTTTGTCAGTATGTATTTTGAAGAGCCTGGTTCGCGGAAATTAATCTCTCCTGGAGACCACTTCGAGTGCATCTGGTAATTCAGTCCCATTGACGAAACGATTGACTGACTGCCAGCGACAACCATGATCATCAATTTTCGTCACAATATTATTAGCGCTCGTGATCATGCCATTTGCCATCACACCACGGGATTCGATCGCCCACCCGCCATCGACGGGCATCCAGATTCCGATCGCATGACTGCCATCCGCATTAAAAGTCCACGACATGATATCGCCACTCAATGGATCAATTCCGATAATTTGAACGCCAATCTGCTGCGTTTTTTTTCCAGTTTTCGTCACAAAAGTTCTTTCGATGAACTTTTTCCCCGGCATCCAGCGATAAATGGTCTTCAATGTGACACCTTGATCCTCGGTGGTCCAGGTTCCAATCAGCCATTCCAGATCCTTCAGGTTAATTTGCGACGCTGAAGGTGAAGCCACCGATTCATTAACGCTGACCATCTTCCATTGACCATCCTGTTTCATATGGGTCGCGGTATATCGACTGTAAGCTGGGGGAGCTTCCGGGCCAGTTACAACGGTCCGCCCTTCTTCGATCGCCAGCTGATCACCGATTTCGCGTACTGCATCGACGGAGATCTGAATTTTCGCATCTTTGTTGTTTTTGAAGTATTCCGTATACATTTTCTGAATCTCAGCGCGACCGGCCAGGCGTTTTCCACTGCCATCGATATATTCCCCCTCGGGAGCCCAGAATCCAGCAACTTTTTCGGCATTCCCTGCATCAAAAGCCTGTTTAAACTTCTCAGCCACTTTTTTAACTGCTGTATCAGCATCGGAGGCAGAGGGTGTTTCCTGAGCTTCTGCCGCTGCAGGCTCCCCATTTGAAGTGAGCGGAGTTCTCTGAAACTGCGCCTGCAGAGCAGCACTGTCCAGCATGAAAAATAACGAAAAAGCAGATACGGTGAGACCCGAACGGGTCAATCGCAGTAGAAGATTCATTCTGACATCTTTCAGATATGGTGTTGAAATTCGCTTGCATTGTGAGAGAGTCAACAGACTGCTCCAGAAGCCACAGCCCGAGGTTTTATTCTATTCCTGTCTATTCAATATTGCACGCATAATTTATGATCTCTTTCAGAAAATTCATGAGCTGTTAAACGTAACGAAAACTATATCCGCTCGACTACCAGATCCCCTGATGTTGGCGCGCCTGTTTGATCACACTGCTGATGAATTCATGCAATGACTGTTCTCCTTCTCACTGAGAGCAGTACGCAAAACGATTCAGCAACAACAGATCAGTGAACCCGAATTTGTTACTTCAGAGCCATCAGCACCTTTGTCATTAAGAATCATTGATGCTTCATCGTCTTAAACAACTTGCTCCCCTGGCTGTCATTGCTGTTTTCATGGGAGCAATCTGGCTGCTGTCCCGGGAATTAAAGCATTACAATATCCATGATATCCGCAATGCCATTACCCACATACCGGCCTGGAGACTCTGGGCAGCCGGCGGCCTGACGGTCTTGAATTACCTGGTTCTGATCGGCTATGACTATCTTGCCGTCCGCGCGATACAGCATCCACTGTCGCTGGGGAAAATCTCGCTGGCTTCGTTTACAGGGTTCGTAACCAGTTATAACTTCGGCGCCGTTCTGGGAGGGACTTCGGTCCGCTATCGCCTGTATTCCGCCTGGGGACTTTCGGCGGTGGAAATTCTGCAACTGGTCATCATGCTGGGTACCACATACTGGATTGGCGTGTTTGCTTTAGCAGGAATCGTTTTCGTTTCCCACCCGTTTCCGATCCCCGCTTCATTACATTTCCCTTTTGATAATGTGCAGCCAGTCGGGTACATCCTGCTGACTGTCGCCGCCTGTTACACTTCGCTGACATTGATTCGTACCAAACCAATCAACGTCAAAGGAATTCAGTTGAAACTTCCCGGCACGGGGATGACTTTACTGCAACTGGCTGTCTCTGCCATTGATCTGATTCTGGTTGCATTCATTGTATATACGCTACTGGCGGAAGACATTTCCATTGGATACGGGGAATTTCTGGGAATCTTTCTGATGGCCACTGTGACGGTAGTCCTGTCGCACGTGCCTGGCGGAATTGGTGTTTTTGAATTAGTGATGCTGACTCTCCTGGCATCTCCCGATTCAGGAAAAATCCTGGCCGGCCTGCTGGTATTTCGAGTGATTTATTATCTGATTCCCCTGTTTGCAGCAGTCATACTCCTTGGCTTGCATGAACTGTCTCTCAATCGAGGCCTGGCATCACGCGTGATGCAGGAAACAAGCCGCTGGTCGACAGCCATCGCCCCTCTGATTCTCTCCGGGTGTACGCTGCTGGCCGGAGCCGTACTGCTGTTTTCCGGAGCAACACCGATCGTCACGGCCCGCATTGGATCTCTGCAACAGACGCTCCCACTGCCTCTCATTGAAGTTTCGCATTTTCTGGGTAGCTTGACGGGGGCCGCCCTGCTCGTCCTCGCCCGTGGTCTGCAGCGTCGGCTGGATTCTGCCTGGTGGTTGATCACCTCTCTGTTGAGTGTGGGAATCGTAGTCTCTCTGATGAAAGGCTTTGATTTTGAAGAAGCGATCCTGTTGAGCGTGCTGCTGTTCGCATTATTGATCAGTCGCAAACAATATTATCGAAAAGGGGCGTTGATCCATGCCCGTTTCAGTCCGGGCTGGGCGGCGACCATTCTGACCATCGTGATCTGCTCGATCTGGCTGGGCCTGTTTGCCTATCGACATGTCGAATACACAGACGAACTCTGGTGGGCCTTTACCATCAAGGGTGATGCCTCACGCTTTCTAAGAGGCAGCGTCGGCGCGATCGCAATCATCCTGCTGTTTGCAATTTCCAGACTGGTCGCAGCCCACAAACCTCGCACGCTGCCACCCACTCCCGCTGAACTGGATGCGGTGAAACAGCTGGTCCTGTCATCGCCTCAAACCTCTACGCAACTGGCACTGCTGGGCGATAAATCACTATTGTTTAATGACCAGCAGACGGCCTGCATCATGTATGGCGTGCAAAAACGTTCCTGGATTTCACTCGGCGATCCCATCGGGGCAGACACAGAACGGGGAGAACTGATCTGGCAGTTCCGGGAACTGGTCGATCGTTTTGACGGCTGGCCCGTCTTTTATCAGGTGAAACCGGAGAATCTTACACTGTACCTGGATCAGGGACTGACAATTCTCAAACTGGGGGAAGAAGCCCGGGTCCCGCTGGATTCATTTGACCTGCAGGGCGGTAAGCGTCGCAAGTTGAGACAGGCCCTCAATCATTGTGAAACAGATCAGTGTGAATTCTCCCTGATTCCCCGTGATGGGGTACCGAAAATTCTCGGGGAACTCAAACAGATTTCTGATGCCTGGCTCCAGGCCAAAGAGATCAGCGAAAAAGGCTTTTCACTCGGCTACTTTGATGAAGCCTACCTCAAGCAGTTTCCGATTGCCATCGTTCGACAGCAGGGACGGATCATTGCGTTTGCCAATGTGCTGGAGGGTGCCGGCAAAGACGAACTCTCTGCTGACCTCATGCGACATACCCCCGACGCACCGCCGGGAGTCATGGAATATCTATTCGTGGAATTACTACTCTGGGGCAGGCAGCAGGGTTATCAATGGTTCAATTTCGGTATGGCTCCCCTGTCCGGTATCGAAAATCGTCCCCTGTCCCCTGTCTGGAATCGAACGGCCAATTTGATTTTTCGTTATGACGATCATTTCTATGGCTTTGAGGGATTGAGAAGTTATAAAGAGAAATTCGATCCCGTCTGGACGCCCAAATACCTGGCGTCACCCGGCGGAATGGCATTGCCTCAAATATTGTCTGATGTTGTCGCGATCATTGCAAAAAACCAGTCAAATTCAAACCGGACCTGATACCATGGACCACTGGGATAAAATCGAAGGCTCTCCTGTACAATTAGGAGAGACCTGGGTTCCTTCCGAATACGCCTATAATTTTGCAATCTATTCCAAACATGCAGAGCGGGTCTCCCTGCTCTTTTTCACCGAACACGATCTGTATCATCCGGTCTATATTTATCATTTTGAACCTCACCGCAATAAAACAGCCGAAATCTGGCATTGTCGAATCCCGGCTGTAAATATCCGTCCTGCTACTTATTATGCCTATCAGATTGAGGGCCCCTCTCCCGAAGCCCCTTATGACTGGCATGCGTTTGATTCTGAAAAACTGCTGTTTGATCCCTATTCACGAAATATCTATTTTCCGCCCGACTTTGACAGAGAGGCTGCCTGCCACCCCGGAAGCAATATGGGTCGTGCTCCGCTCTCGGTCCTGCAATCCATCGAATGTGCATTTAACTGGGACGATGATCAACCGGTTCACCATACCTCTGATTTAATTATCTATGAGATGCATGTGCGTGGCTTCACAAAGCGGGATAACTCGGGCGTAACCGAAAATGCCCGGGGCACCTTTGCAGGAGTCATCGAAAAAATCCCCTACCTGCAGGAACTGGGAATCACAGCGGTCGAACTGCTGCCCGTTTATCAGTTCGATACTCAGGACGGCAATTACTGGGGCTACATGCCTCTCGGATTCTTCGCACCGCACGATGGATACTGCATGTCGGAAGAGACCTGTGAACGACACATTGAATTTTGTGAAATGGTGAAAGCCCTGCACCGCGCCGGAATCGAAGTCATTATAGATGTCGTCTACAACCACACAGGCGAAGGAAACGAGAATGGTCCGACCTACAGCTTCAAAGGCATTGATAACACGACCTATTATTCATTGACAGGCAACCCGGAATCTCAGTTCGCCAACTACTCGGGAGCGGGTAACACTTTGCACACCGCCAACCGTGCCGTGCGCAAAATGATTGTCGACAGTCTGCATTACTGGGTGAAAGAAATGCACGTCGATGGATTTCGCTTCGATCTGGCCAGCGTACTCACCAGAAAAGCAGATGGCAGCATTGAAGACACGAACCCGACGACACTCGGGCAGATCGGATGTGACTCTTCGCTGGCAGGCAGACGATTCATTGCAGAACCCTGGGATGCGGGTGGCGCTTTTCAGCTGGGCTCACGCTTTCCCGGTCATCGCTGGATGCAGTGGAATGCCGCCTATCGGGATACGCTGCAAAAATTTGTCCGAGGCGATGAGGGACAGATTGCGGACCTGATGACGCGACTGTACGGCAGTAGTGATCTCTTCCCGGATGACTGCCTGCATGCACTCAGACCCTACCAGAGTATCAACTACATCACTTCGCATGACGGCTTCTCCCTGTACGATATGGTGTCATTCAATCAAAAACGCAACTGGGAGAACGGCCAGCACAACGAGGATGGAACTCACGATTACAGCTGGAATTGTGGCTGGGAGGGATCTGACGCCCCCGAGGACATTCTCAAACTGAGAAAGCAGCAGGTCAAAAACTTTTTCACCCTCCTGATGGTTTCCAATGGCACCCCCATGTTTCGCATGGGCGATGAATTCCTGCAAACCCAGGGAGGAAATAACAATCCTTATAATCAAGACAATGAAACCAGCTGGCTGGATTGGAGTCGTCTGAAAGCGAACCAGGATATGTTTCGATTCGTTAAACTGCTCATCGCGTTTCGCAAAACCCACTCGTCATTATGTCGTTCCCATTTCTGGCGGGAAGACATCAAATGGTATGGCGTTACGCGTTATGTGGACCTCCAGCCTTCTGCCCGAACTCTCGCTTTCTGCCTGCATGGAAAAGAAGAACAGGATGCTGACATTTATGTGATGATTAACGCTGCCGCAAATACCTGCTGCTTTGGAATACATGAAGGTACTCCGAAAGAATGGAAATGCGTCGTAGACACGGCACAACCCAGTCCGCAGGATATTCTGGAATCAGGCAAGCTGGGTTCCATTACAAAAGACACGTATGACGTACAGGCACGCTCTGTCGTAGTACTGGTCCGACAGACAGGTTAAAATAGAATTCGTACAGAATTCATGCGAGCGGGTTCTCAACAAATCAGATGAGGGGAGCACTATGGATGGGATTGCTGAAGTCTTTGGTGGAGTCATGATTGTGTTTGTGATCGTAATCTTTTCACATCGCTATCGGAAAAACAAAGCGAAACGGGATGTGAACGAAGAAGCAGATTCATCTTGAATCATCAGGCTGAGATTTCTATGCTGCGGAATCGCTCCCTCTGAAATGGCGATTCAACAATACCAGTTTTACAGGAGGTAACACGCAGTGATCGAATCCCACACTCCTCTCTCCGGATCACAAATCAGAACACGGTGCTGTATTGTCGGCGGAGGCCCGGCTGGTCTCTTTCTGGGTTACCTGCTGGCCCGCGCGGGTGTGGAAGTCATTGTCCTGGAGAAACACAAAGATTTTTTGCGTGATTTTCGTGGCGATACCATTCACCCCTCTACGCTGCAGTTGTTGTTTGAACTGGGGCTGTTGGATGAGTTTCTGAAAATCGCTGACAAGCACTTTGAATCTCTGAACCTGAACTTTGAAGGCCAGCAGATTCCCGGACCTTATTTCACGCATCTCCCAACCGAATGTAAATTCATCACCTTTGCTCCCCAATGGGACTTTCTGAACATGATTGCCAGTCATGCCAGTGAATATCCCAACTTCCATCTTCATCTGCAGGCCGAAGCGAAACACCTGATACGGGATGGAGAGCACGTCATTGGGGTCAAAGTAAATGGACTGGAGGGGGAATACGAAATCTTTTCCGATCTGGTTGTAGGCGCCGATGGTCGTGGTTCGCAGATGCGGATTGACGCCGGCGTCGAAGTGATCGAAAAGGGAATTCCCATTGATGTCCTCTGGTTTCGAGTAGGGAAACAGGGAGACATTGATGACAACACGCTGGCACGGATTAAACAGGGCCGCATGCTGATCACAATTGACCGCGGAGACTATTTCCAGGCAGGCCTGATTATCCATAAAGGTTTTTTTAATGAAATCAAACAGGAAGGGCTGGAAGTCTTCCGTAACAGAATTCTGGATATCCTCCCCGATCTGGGAGAGGGAGTCGCAGAAATCGACAGCTGGGACAAAGTCAGACTCTTAACCGTGCAACTGAATCATATTACCAACTGGGCACAACCAGGCCTGTTATTGATTGGAGATGCCGCCCATGCGATGTCCCCTGTCGGCGGAGTCGGTGTTAACCTGGCGGTACAGGATGCAGTCGCCACTGCCAATCTGCTGGCGGATAAACTGTACGGGGGAGTGGTTACATTGGCCGATCTGCAAAAGGTACAAAACCGTCGTGAACGGCCAGCATTGAAAACACAACGCATGCAGGTCTTTGCCCATCAGCGTCTGTTTGGGGGACACTCTGCCCCCGGTAAACCTGTCTCGATCTCCTGGGGCCTCAGAAAATCGGCAAGGTTATTGGCCCCGATTCTTAAACGAACCGCAGGCAAACTGATTGGTCTGGGATTTCTGCCCGAGCATATTCAAACCCCGGAACGGGCAGCCAAAAACAGTACTCCTGTTGCCCCATAATTGTTCAGAGCCGGTTTCGCAAAAAGAAAACCGGAAAGATTCTGCCTTTTTGTTTCCCGCATTGTTAAAATGAAATCTGGTCTGGATGATTTTTGCCAGATCAGATTTATTGAAACGAGGTACCAGGAAAAGCAGCATGGGTAGATTCTGTTTCCGTTGTTTGATTCTGACTCTGGTATTGTCTGTTTCCGTCACATCCCAGGCGGATAAACAGCTTGATAGTACGACCCGGATCAGAAATGCGATTCAGAGATCCATTCCCCTGATCGAAACAGCGTCCGCGGGATCAGCACGCGAACGAAAGTGCTTCACCTGTCATAACCAGGCCCTCGCTGTTCTGGTTCTGGATGAAGCCCGCCAGCGGGGATTCAACATCGATCCAGCGAATTTTCAGTTGCAGGTAGACCATACAACGAAACATCTGAAACGAGGGCTGGAAAACTATCGAGCCGGCAAAGGACAGGGAGGCGGCCCTGATACTGCCAGCTATGCGTTGTGGACACTTGAAATAGCCGGACAAAAGCGGGATGAAGTGACGACTGCAGTCACGGGTTACCTGCTGGAACGTGACAAGGGGCGTCCGCACTGGATCCGTAATTCCACAAGGCCCCCTTCCATGTCTTCAGACGCTAATACGAACTATTTTGTCATCAGGGCACTGCAGACGTTTGGCAGTGAATCTCAACAACCGGAAATCACAGCCCGCATCGCAAACGCCCGGCAGTGGCTGCTTGATCTGAAACCCGCTTCGACAGAAGAGCGTGTGTTTCAACTGCGTTGCCTGCAAACCCTGAATGTTGACGACGCGGTCCAGCAAACTTCCGTAAATGAATTATTGAAACAGCAAAACGCGGATGGTGGCTGGTCCCAACTGCCCGAGATGCAGAGCGACGCCTACGCAACGGGCACTGTGCTGGTAGCGTTGTTACGCTCTCATCTGATTGATGTGGACCAACCTGCGATCGGAAAAGGCATTCAATATCTGGTCGATACACAACAGAACGATGGCTCCTGGCATGTAATCAGCCATGCAAAACCATTTCAAACTTATTTTGAAACCGGTTTTCCCCATGGAAAAGATCAGTTTATCTCGGTCACCGCCAGCAGCTGGGCCACTGTGGCTTTGTTACTCACTCAGCCAAAAGTGGATTGACAGCAAGTTTTCCCGTTCCACTGACACTGCTCATTCTGATATAACCACAGCCTGACCATTTCCCGTAGAAAAGTATCGTGAAGTGAGTGGCGTCTCATCTCCGTTAAATCCCTAATATATCAGAGGGCTGACTGACCATGTTTGAACGTATTTCGAATGGCTGGGCGTTATCGAAACAGAGCTTTCGAGTATTGATGCTGGATAAAGAACTGTTGCTGTTCCCGATTATGAGCGGGATCTCCTGCCTGCTGGTTTTAGCCAGCTTCGCCTTACCGCTCTGGGACAGTAAATACTTCGACACGATTATGAATGACCAGCAGGCGCCCCAGGATCCTCTGGCGTACGTGATTTTATTCGCCTTCTATTTTGTCAATTATTTTGTGATGATCTTCTTCAACTCAGCCCTGATGGCCTGTGCGATAATCCGTTTGAAAGGTGGTAACCCCAACGTAAGTGACGGTTTTAATGCCGCGCTAAATCGACTGCCTCAAATTGCAGGCTGGGCACTGGTCAGTGCGACGGTTGGCTTTATCCTGAAAATGATCGAATCCCGCTCGGAACGCATCGGACAGATCGTCGCCGGCCTGCTGGGCATGGCCTGGTCGATCACCACATACTTTGTCATCCCGGTACTCGTCGTCGAAAAAAAGAATCCTTTCGAAGCCATGAAACGCTCTGTCAGCGTATTACGCGAAACATGGGGCGAATCGCTGGTTGCCAATTTTGGAATCGGAGCGATCATGTTTCTGATCATGATTCCGGTTTTCCTGATGATGGTCGGCGGCGGCATGTTGATCGCCACAGGAAATGCACTGGCGGGGGGAGTTCTCATTGGATGTGCCATCCTGTTGATACTGTTGATCTCCCTGGTTTCCTCTGCAGTACAGGCCATCCTGATCGCCGCGATCTACCTGTTCGCAGCAGAAGGTGAAGCTCCTGCACAGTTTGACCAGACCCTGATCGCACACGCCTTTAATCGAAAATAAGCCGGTAAAGCAGTCGCCTGTCAGAATTCCCTTGAAGTCAGCCCGTTTCGGCATTTATGATCAAGGGGCTCTTTTGCTCCCACTGATTTTCTGCCGAGGACTTCTCAATGGCATTGCGTGTTCTATTACTGATTTGCCTCTCTTATCTGTCGACTTCTGTCTCTGCCGCAGAGCCTGGTATCCAGCTACAGTTAAATCCGGTGATCTATCAACGACACATCACGCGTATGGGAAAACAGGGTTTCGCAGCAACTGACTTGAGTGTCTATCCAGGCCAGCGATCAGAACGATTTGCCGTTCTGGGAATCAAACAGACAGAATCGAAAGACTGGAAAGCCTATCATGGGCTGGATGAAAAGCAGCTGGACATCAGGCTGAAACAACAGGCTACCGAGGGATACCATCCGCTGGTCATCAGCGGCTACGAGAAACGGGGGGAACCACGGTTCGCCATCATACTCACCAAATCAGCGGCAGCCGATTCGATTCTCAAACACTCCCTTCCCGGCAATCAACTCCCGTCCACTCTGAAATCCTTAAAAGAAGAGGGCTACGCGCCATGCCAGTTGGACGGGTATACTGTCAACGATCAGACTTTTCATGCAGGCGTCTGGAAAAAACAAAATGAAAAAGCGTGGGAAGCCACCTGTCAGATTCCGTTAAATCAGTTTCAGAAAACCTTTGATGATTACACAACGAAAGGATTTCGGCTCGTCGACCTGTGCGGTTTTGTTGAAAATGGGACGGTCATTTATCATGCCCTCTGGTCGAAAGTAACTGGCCCTGAATGGATATGTTATTATCATCTCTCACCGGATGAGTTCCAGAAAACCAATCAGAAGCAGCTCGCGGAGGAGTTTCAGCTCACCAGTCTCGACGCGTATTCCCTGGATAATCAACCATTTTTCGCAGGAATCTGGGAGAAAGTTGAGCCGGAGAGGCGTGTGGAATTACCGCTCTGGAAATCACCGGACGCGATTCCGATGACGGGGCTGGAACAGAAAGAGTTAACGTCACTCGATCAATCAATCAAAGACTTCATGATGTTGCATAATCCTCCGGGAGTTGCTGTCGCGGTCAGTTATCACGGTCGGCTCGTCTATGCACGCGGTTTTGGATATGCAGATAAAGAGACCGAAGAACTGGTGCAGCCCGACAGTCAGTTCCGCATTGCCAGTATTTCCAAACCCATCACCGCCGTCGGCATCATGAAACTGGTCGAACAAGGTAAGCTCAAGCTCGACAGCCACGTCTTCGATATTTTAAAACAGTATCGACGTTCGCTTTCGCAGAAGGAAGTTGACCCGCGACTGAAAGACATCACCGTCCAGCAGTTACTTAATCATACCGCGGGCTGGGATCGGGAAGAATCTTTTGATCCGATGTTTCGTTCGATCACTTTTGCAAAACAGGTGGAAAAACCCGCGCCCGCGGAAATGAATGATATTATTCGTATCATGCTGAAACAGCCACTCGATTCTAAACCAGGTGAGCGCTATGCCTACTCTAATTTCGGCTACTGCTTACTGGGGCGGGTCATAGAAGAAGTCAGTGGCCAAACCTATGAAGACTACATCCAGCAGACAATCTGCAAACCGCTTCACATGAACGAGACACAACTGGGGAAGACGCTTCTCGAAGATCGCAGCGAGAAAGAAGTCAAATACCACAGCAACCTGCGGGGAAGTTCGGTCTTTGCTGCCAATTTGCGAAAACAGGTCCCCGCCCCCTACGGTGCCTGGTATCTGGAAGCCATGGACTCTCATGGCGGGTGGATCTCATCAGCGCCGGACCTGCTGCGATTTGCAACCGCTTTTGATATCCCGGACCGCAGCCCTATTTTGAAAGCCCCGACAATCTCACTGATGCTGGATCGCCCACCGGACCTCGCCGGATTCGACGAGCAAGGTCAACCCAAAGACGCCTACTATGCCTGCGGCTGGATGGTCCGTCCCATAGACACTGCCGGGAACTCCAATCAATGGCACGCCGGTTCCCTGGATGGGACATCAACTCTGCTGGTGCGAAGGCTCGATCGAATCAACTGGGCAATCCTGTTCAATTCTCGACATGGAATCGATGAAAAACGACTGTCTTCACTGATTGATGCCCCCATGCATACCTGGATTAACCGAATCGAAGGCTGGCCTGCCAAAGATCAGTTCAAACAAAACTGATTCCGGTTTACTGCTTCAGATGGCGGTCAAAAAACTGGTAAGCCGTTTCGCGAGTGGCTGGTGGAAAATCGTGTTTTGCATCCGGATACACAGCCTGCAAGTTTTCAGGCTGACCCGATAACGCATAAACGGGTTGCGCAATCCGCACCACATCTTTCACGCCAGACACCTCAAAGTTGCTGTCGCTAATCGGTGCACATGCCAGAAACGCGCGGGGGGCAAAACTGGCAACGATTTCAGTAAAATCAAAGGGAACCAGATCCGGATTGTTCTGATACTCGCTATTGATCACAGGCATATACCGGTCACTGGTCCAGCCTTTCAGTTTGCCACTATAATATTTATGGAAACGGGTAAATCCACAACTGGAAACCAGTGCTTTGATCCGGGAATCAAAGGCAGCCGTGAACATCGTGTTATGGCCTCCCAGTGAATGCCCGATGCAACCGATACGATCCCCTTGCACATAATCCAGGGACTGCAGTAAATCGAGAGACCTCATATTGTCATAGATGGCTTTCATCGTGCCACTGCGGTATTCCGGATGCGCCTTGAAATCGTAGGGATATTCACCGAACGAAGGGTAATCCGGCGCGAGTGTGACATAACCCCGCTCGGCCAGTTCCAGCGCATATTTCAGATTCGGCAAGCCTTTGATTCCCGCCGGTTCTTCTTTGCCCGTACTGGAATTCGTCTGATGCAGACAGAGTATCGCTGGCACTGGATGCTCAGGAGACGCTGAATCGGGAACGAATAAATACGCCTTCACTCGCTGCTTCAAATCATCTGTATGATAAGAGATCTTCAACCGCTTAACCGACCCGACAACCGTTTCTTCCAGCACCTTCAGATCCAGGGGAACCGGTTTCGCCGGACGGGGAACTTCGCCCATCACGGTCTGCATATTCGCCAGAATATGATCACGACGAATGTTCCAGTCCTCCCAGCTCTGAACGGAATACTTCTTCCCGGCTGAATCAAGATAATAGGAGAGATCCAGATGTTCCCGATAAACGGGAGCCTGCTGTTTTGGTTTACCCGGGTCGTCTGCCCCCCACACCACCGGGCAACAGGCAATCAAACAGAAGACAAAACAAAAATATCTTGAAAGCACTGCTGTACCTCTCTTAAACTGAATCTGATTATTTTTCAGCTGGTTTTGCTTCTGGTTTTACAGATTCCGCAGGAGCAACCAGAGTATTTTTGATGATAGATTCAGTCAGTTTTTCATGATCCGATTCGACATCGATTAACAGATTATTCCCAAAGATCACATGTGTTGTCGGCTCGATCACTTCCACTGCTTTCGGTCGAACCGAAGAAAACAGGTTGCCGGAAACGGTGACTCCGCGGGTTTTATCGAGCGTCAGCCCCGCAGCTTTCAAATCATTCGTACGGCGTTTGACCTGTCCGTTTCCAATATAGCTGTTTGAGAAATTATTGCCTGTCACCGTGATTCGCCCCGACTTGGGTCCAATCTTTAAAGCATCCGCAGCCAGCAGAGTAAATGTATTTGCACTGACCGCACAGCCATGGGCATCATCCAGAATAATGCCGCTGCCATTGTGCGCGATGACATTTGCAGACAGCGTAATGCCATAACATTCCTTATCCAGTGTGATCGCCCGGCCCTGGCATTCTTCAATCATGTTGGCACAGACAATAGAACCATAGGTATTTTCAATGATCACACCATCCCGTAAATGATCATCCAGATTGTTGCCGCTCATGCATAGATTAAATCCTTCCGCGCATTTTAACGCATCCAGATTCTCTTCAAAATGATTCGCTGAGACCACAATGTCATGACAGCCGATCAAGTTCAGCCCGGTGGCTTTATTGTAGGTAATCAGACAGTCGGAAACACGGGGATCTTCAAAGCAGAAGTCCAGAAAAATACCGTCGCTGCCATGATAGCTGCAGGTGACCCCATGGATGTAAATCTCCTGAACCCATTTAGCATTAATGCCCCGCCCACTCTTCTCATTACCTGTCACACGAAAGTTCTGTAACTGCACACGCCAGATGCGTGGCTTCGGATCGGGCTTTCCATTCGGAAGCTTTGCATCAGCCGGCGGATGAATGGCGATCGCATCCTTACCTTCTTCATTTTTATTATGAATATGGGTCGCAGAGCCGGCCCCCATCAGCAACACATCACCTTTGGTAATGACTAATGGCTGATCAATTTCAAAGTTCCCGGGAGGCAGCATGACGACGCCCCCTTCAGCAGGAAGAGCATCCAGTGCCTGTTGGATGGATTCATAATTGATTGCGTGGATCACAGGGCGTGCCCCAGGCAGTTTCGCTTTCCCTTGACTTGCCCCGTTTTCCTGACCGGCGAACACGAAACTTGAGCTCAACGTAATCATGAGCGCCAGAGACAACATCGAATATCTAACGGCTGTGCGAGAATGATTCATACCAGGCAGGACCTCTCATAAATTCAAATCGTAGGCAGGAAGAATACCGCTTTGGTAAAACCGGTATTCACTATCAGGACTGGGGAATTCCACCAGCTTAACTTTCTTTCGTAATTCCACCATCACAACCGAAATGGCTCAGATAGTCAAGCTGCAGACTCACCGGGCTCGCAAAGCAGAACCTATAATTTGAAGTACGGAAATCGATACTGATTCGAAAGGCAGTCTCTGTGATTCGATTACAATTCCCCACGCGGAGCGACTTGTATTTTATGCAAGGAATGCTAGAATCGCGTTCCGCAACAGTTGCATCTGTTTATGGTTTTAGTAACATGAACACTGACAACAGGTTGCACCTGCTGCTCCACAGCGGCATCTCTCAAAATCCGGCAACTTTCGGATTTTATGAGGAACCTGAAACACATCAGGATAGTCCACTATTCTGACAGGCACCCGTAGCTCAACTGGATAGAGCACCGGTCTTCGGAACCGGGGGTTGGGGGTTCGAATCCCTCCGGGTGTACTTATTCAAGTCAATTTGAAATCGCCACTTACAACGACAAGGCCTTCGTCACTCCGACGAAGGCCTTTTTTGTTCCCCCCACTAATGCGATTTTTCTGCACTTAGTAATGATCAGGATTGATGGTAACATTGATTTTGAAATGTGATCACATTTCGAGAGTCCTAAGATGACTTGTTTGTTAGTCCATGATCAGCATGGTTAGATAAATCGATGCTAACTGCAAGTGCAGGTAAGAATAAGCCAATGCCCGAAAAGATAACATAATGAAAATCCGGAAGAGCAATGACGGAATACCTCTTTTTGATAGAAGCACTGGCTTGAATAGTTTGCGAGAGAAAGTCAAGGCCCCTCAACAACAACGGTCATGCGCCCCTCATTTTGTTTCGATTGACCTTTTCGCTGATGCCTGATTCATGCGGAATGTAAGAAATATTATTCTTTTGTATTTTCCGTGGGTAAATACAGCAGCATGAATCGGAAACGGTGACCTGCAGAGCAGATTGCCTTTGCTTTGCGTCAGCATGTATCCCCTACTGAGGTAGTGGAGATCGCCAGGTAGATAGGGGAACTCATCACCGAACAGACCGATTATCAGCGGCTGCCACTATTCACCTTAGCTTATCACCTCGGCAAATTTCTACGCCGACTGGCACTGCCCAGGCCGACACAGAACAGTTCGCTAAAGACGCAGCGAGTCACACATGAAGTAAAGCGGAAGTGGATCAAAAAGCGTATAGGGGGATTCTTAAAGAGAAAGTCTGCATAGTAACCGGATTAGCCTCTCAATAATGATTCGCTCGGCAGCGATTCCCCGATCTCAGCAGCAGAAGAAGATCAATATGAACAAAACGGCACATTATTTTAGACATGGAGGGTCGCAGTGGTTACAATCTAAAGCAATCCATGTCTGGAGAGGTTTCAGGCTGATCGATATGGGAAATCTCAGATTTAAGATTTCTGATTAACTGTGCGGGTCAATGTATCAGTTTTTGAAGTTGCTTTCACTTGTCATTCAATTTGACATCCTCCTGTGGAAAGCAATTCGCTTATCTTTTTTAAGATATTGATTTCCGACGACTCCATCCCATCATTTTTTCTTTTTTTGTATTGCTGCTTTATTCATGAAAAGGTGCTCTCATGAACCCGGGCCAACACTTCCTCCGTAACATCTATGAGACATTCCGAAAGCAGAAACAATCAAAGCGGCGATTGAATGCATCTCCTCAGCAGGCGTGCGCCCCCAGTCTGAAATCTATTGAACTTCTCGAAGACCGAACGCTGCTGACTGGCCAGGAAGTTCCTGGGAGCCAAGAGTCCCAGATCGTGTATCTTGATTTTGATGGTGCAGAAAATGTGACCTATGCGGGGCCAATTACTATTAGCAGTCTGAATATCAACGCCTTAGATCTATCACCTTATGGCAGATCAGGTAATGAATCATTATTTATGGAGGGCGTCGCCGAGAACTTGAATGAACGCTTTCTGGAAGAGAATGTTATATTCATGACAGAAATCCCGACTGCTACCGAATTTTCCACGATTTATGTTGGTGGAAACAATCATCCGTTTTCCAGTTATGGTCCTTATTTCGGGTTGGCAGAACAGAACGACATTGGTAACTCAGATAAATCTGACATTGCCATGGTCTTCAGTGAATCCATCGCAGATGCGAATCGAGGGTTGTATGATTTTTTCAAAATTCATCTCACAGACGTGATTGCCCATGAATCAAACCGATTGATTGGTAATGTAGACCTCTCAGATTATACCCAGGTCTATAGTGTGCTTGATGAAGTGGCGAATCAGGATGACCCCCGTCTCTTTCAGTACCCTGTTGGAAATCCTCTGACTGGGACAGGAAGCCAGGAAGACAGTACCCCTTCGGATACCCTGTGGACTAAAGGCTATAATACATTTGGTTCAATTGCATCCTCTACTCAGAAAGGACACTTGGGTGAAGACTTCAGTGCAGGGAAATCTGACAGTAACAAAACAGTTCATTCAGCGGCACCTGGATTAGTGATCGATAGGGGTCATTGGGGGACTAATGCTGGCTGGTATGTGATTGTCAAACACAATACGAAAGATTTTGAAAGTTCAGGCGATTGGAATAAAGATGTTTATAGTTTTTATGGTCACCTGAATGATGAAGGTCGTCCGCTAATTGGAACCTGGATTACTCGAGGGGAAAAAGTCGGTAGTGTCTGGGAGGATTACCCTGATGATTTTGATCATCTGCACTTTGAAATTAGATATAATAAGACTCCTGATGGAATTGCTGCCAGTTACGATCCTGGTCCTGGCTATGCAGGGGCTCAGTTCAATCCAAGTACATCCTCCGTTACTTATACAGATAACACAACCGCATATCCTAAATTAAATATGAATTCAACATATCCAGAAAGGGACGATGTTGTATGGGTCAATCCAGACACATTTATTAAAAATAATCATGTCGCATCAAAGATTCGTAGCTCAGAAAATCCTTTCCTTATAGAAACAAACGACCAAAAAATCCTGATTATTACCGGGGAGGATGGTAAGGCAAACCAGATACTTCTTCAAAAAGATGACGATGATCATCTTACACTCTATGTTAATCAACCAATCGATTCTTTTAACGTACAGAAATTTAATGCCGATTATTTCGATACGATTTATGTCTATGGTAGCAGCAAATTTGATGTGATTGATATCAGGGGAGTTGAGTCTTCTACAGCAAATCCGACTCAGACCTTTCTTTATGGTCATGGAGGTGATGATGTTATCTGGGGAAGTGAATCAAGAGATTTTGTAAGTGGCGGGGATGGAAATGACTACATTTATGGCCAGGGAGCTATTGATGTTTTATTAGGTGATTCAGGTAATAATACGATCATCCAAAACGAGTCAACCTTTAGTGCATTTCATCTGATTGATGATGGAACCTTACTGGCATTTGGAAATAATATCTCTGCCAAGCTTCTTGAAGGGTCTTACATTAATTTTACAAGTGGAAACCAGACAGAAACACTTCATGCTGCTGCAAGCCGGTCAAATGAAGGATTTATTAATAGAATCCTTGTTGTTGGAACTTCTGGGGATGATTACATTGATTTGAGCGATTCATCAGTTCCCGTTTTTGTACTTGCCTACGGTGGTAACGACACCATCATCGGTTCGGAATTTAATGACATCATTTTTGCCGGGGCGGGGAATGATAATATCAAATCCATGGGTGGCTATGATGAGATCTTTGGTGAATCCGGAAATAATACGATCGATTCCGGGAATGGAGATGATGTAGTCCATGATTCCGGAAACGGGGATCAGGTGACCCTCGGGAATGGTACGGACTATGTCCATACTGACTTCCCTCAGAATGTTTTGGACGCCACAGTCAGCGACTATGTTGTGGGCCTGGAGGCGCGCGTCGAGCAACGACGGTTAAAGCGTTTATCAGATCGTGAGAAAGAACTGGCCAACCAGGTGGGGCAGACTCAAACCGTCGTCGTGCCTGATCTGGCACAGCCGGCACCGGGATTTGCAGAGTTTTCGATCAGTGAGACGGTTTTAACTGAGGGAGAAAGTACGGTTGTTACTGTGCGGTCTGACAGATCGGGGAGTTGGGCGCGTCTGGAACTCTTTGCAGACATCAACCATGATGGAGTTTACACCCGTGGTACCGATTTCAAAATTCTGAAAACCCGGGGGAGGACTGACGACTGGCGGGCCCAGATCAGAACGAGCCTGCTGGGTGAAGGTACCTATGACGTTCGAGCCATGTTTCTCAGCTATGACGGGAGTATTACGATTTCTTCCGCGATCTCCCTGACGATCGAGCCGGAACCAGGCGTGCCGGATCCACCTGAGTTACCCGCTCATCTGGATATTGATCCTACTGAACCGATTCTGATTATCCCGCATGAAAATGGTGATGTCGCCATTCCCAATAATGACATCGAAGGTGCAGGACAGATTGATCTTTGGGAATTGAATCCGGGGACTTCCGGAAACTTTGGCTTTAATACGATTGGCATGCAGACTGTAAAAGCACTATATGACTCCAACGGAAATCGGATTGGGGAACCTCAGGGGGGAGGTCAACTGACGGTCTCCCTGACGGGAGGGAACAAGTATTACATCGCGATCGCGAGCCGATTCCTGGAATCAGGAACCTATGATTTTAACGTCACTGGAACCAACCAGATCCTGGATGGCCAGTTTCATACCGTTGCGGCATCGTACACTGATACGTTGAACGGAATCTTTGATGCCACCAACCGAGTTGATTACTGGGAAGCGCATGCGCCCGATACCGCTACTTTTCTGGACGTTTCGGTGGATGGCGATCCGGGTCTGAATCTCTGGATTCGGGTTGCCGATGACAATGATGAAGTGATTGGTTTTGCTGATCTGTCCAATCTGGGAACCAGAAACTACCTGACGAGCCTGCCCGTGGAAGGGGGACAGAATTATTATATCACCGTGCATGGTTTGTATGGTGCTGATGGAAATTACTCTGTCACCGCTGACTTTTCGCCGGACACACTGGGCTTCCCGGATACATTGAATCCACAGCTGATTCCAGAATACGGAGAGATCTTTATTCAGGCCGACGGCGATGCGGTCGTTGAAAACCAGTCGATCGTCAGTGCAGGAGAACTCAAATACTTTCTCATCACGCCGAATTCAAGTCAGGAGTTTCTGATCAGGACAACAGGAACCACGGATACACAACTTGCAATCTACAAGGGGAATGGTTCCCAACTCCTGGCCGAAAGTGACAACGATGCAGATGGATCGAACGGTCAGGTTCAGATTGAGCTGACCGGGCGCGAGGATTACTGGATTGTCGTACGGGGGAAGGACGATGTAACCGGTGTGTTCGGGCTTGAAGTCGCCGGGCCGGCTCAGATCACCGAGCCGCTTTCGATTGGCGGGCTTGGTAACCTGGGTTCCCATACATTCGGCATCAGTAATAACAGTCGACAGCACTATTTTTCCTTTATTGCTCCTGAAGGAACGACTTCTGCTGATTTAAGACTTGAGGTACTCAACCCGCATGTCATGGATACCATCTGGAGTATCGAGGACAGCTCCGGGAATATGACGTTCGTTGATATCGCTTCTGATAATGCTGTAGAAGTTCTCAGCAGTTTTCAGGTCACTGGGGGAGAAGAATATCTGATTTCCATCTATGGAAAATCCATGTCGACGGGAAGTGGTCAATTTTTTATTGACCTGGCCCCCGACAACGATTTGACAGGTGAATTTAATGCGAACACATCCACCTTTAATGACCAATGGTTACCATCGATTGCGATGAATTCAACCGGAAGAAGTGTCATTGTCTGGACCAGCTCACCTCCTTCCCAGGCAACGGGAGATGATCTGGATAATGATCTCTACTTCCAGATTTTTGATGAGAATAATCAGCCCGTTGGTTCGGAAACCAAAATTAACCAGGCTGATGGTCAGGTCGACCAGTATGATGTAAAAGTCGGAATGACCTCCAATGGGAATTTTGTGACTGCCTGGGTACAACCACAGGAATCCGGCCCCAGTAAGATCTATTTAAGACTCTTTAATTCCGCTGGAACTCCCATTACAAATGAATTTGATGCCGGTTTTGCGGAAGCCAGCATTCCCAATATTGCCGTCAATCCGGATGGCACATTCGCTGTGATCCTGCGAGCATCTGATCAGATTCTGGTCAGAACTTTTAATGCGAACGGAAGTCCTGCCAGTTCCGTTAACGTTCTTGATTCATCTGATGATGATCTCCTGTCTCCCGACATTACACCCAATGGAACTGGCGGATATATTGCAACATGGGTACGAGAGAATTCTTCATCACAATATCACATCGTCGGAAATGTACTTAACCAGGCAGGAAGCCTTACTGCTCAGTCGATTGCAATTGACCATGTCACCAATGCAAAATTTGGCCCCTCTGTTTCCGCAAACTCCAGCGGAGAGTTTGTCGTGGGATATTACCAGTTTGACTCAGATGGTTCTGGTCAGAATATCTACTTCCAGATATTTAATTCTGACGCCACTGCCAAAAGTAATGTCATCCAGGCGAATACTTACACTCCTGACGTCCAGGAGGAACCTCATGTCTATCTCAAGGAGAATGGCGAAGTCATAGTTGTCTGGACAAGCTCTAACCAGGAAGGAAGTGGGAAAGAAGTTTACCTGAGACATTTTCATGCGAATGGCACGCCAGTCAATGCCGAAGAAATCCGGCTCAATGATTTTACGACTGGTGATCAGGAACGAATCAGCATTGCGGGAACAGGCCTGGATCGCGTTGGTGTCGTCTGGGAAAGTGATAATCAGGACAGCAGCGGCGACAGTGTGATGGCCAAGTTTCTGAATCTACCGGGACCTGCCCCCGCTCCCGCGATAGAAGTTTCCGAACAGTCCAGAACGGAAAATGACAACCAGGTTGAGTTTGACTCACACAATCAGAACGCAGCTTCTCCCCAGGAAAGTATCCGGATTACCAATACCGGGACAGCCAATCTGACGGGCTTTGTTTCGTTCACTGGGGACGGTGCTTCTCAGTATTCCTTTAATGAATCTGCCAGTTTTGATCTTTCCCCCGGTGAGTTCATTGATTACTCGCTGATGCTGGCAACCAATGCCCTGGGAACGTTTCCAGCACAGTTTGTCATCACCCATAATACAGGAGAAGGCAGTTCGACGGTAGAATTGACCGGTTCTATACTCCCTCAGCTGGATGCTTCCGAATCCAATAACGATCCACAGTCTGCATCCGACCTGGGAATACTTGGAAATGCAGTTCTCAACAACCTTACAATCCATGATGTGGGAGACGTTGACTGGTTTCAATTTGAAGTCAACCAATTCAGTTTGATTGAAATATCAGCACTCTTCAGTCACCAGGAAGGTGATCTGGATATGACTTTATACGACCAGAATCTGGGTGTTGTCGCTTCTGCTGCTTCAGTGACCGATAATGAGTTGATTTCTGATTTCATCATGGGAGGCCAGACATATTACTTAAAAGTCTACTCGAATGGACTTTCCTCCAATGTGTACCAGCTTTCTCTTACAGCCACTGACAGTAACCCTTCCGCCACCCTGGATGAGATCAGTGATGTGATCATCAATCAGAATGACTCAGAGCAAACGGTCAATTTGACCGGTATTGCGGCCAGCGGCACCGGGACCAATCCACTGAGGGTGACCGCTACCAGCAGCAACACCAGTCTGATCCCCGATCCCGTGGTCAACTATATCTCTACGGATGTCTCCGGCAGCCTGACATTCATTCCTGTGGCAAATCAGTCTGGTACAGCAACGATCACGGTAACTGTGGAAGACGGCGGCCTTGACGGCGACCTCAATACAACTGGAGACAACAGCATCATCCAGCGAACGTTTGATGTGACCGTGACAACCCTGGTCGATATCGATTTGCGGGTTGTCAGTTCACCGACTGTTTCTGATTCGAATGGCGAAGTTTCTCAATTGCCCGAAAATCAGGACTGGGTTTCGGAATGGTCGACTTTCTGGGTGGAAATCTGGGTAACGACTGAGAGTCCTTCCAGCCAGGGAATTGTTTCAGTCAATCTGAATCTCAACTATTTAACGCAATACACCTCAGCAACAACAATTCAATATGGGGCCGGGTTTGATCTGAACCAGGCAGGAACAATCGATGATTCTACTGGAAGAGTAGAGAGCCTTTATGCAGAAGCCAGTACAACAGGCTTGGGAATTTTTGACTCCCTGCTCTTCGCCCGCATCAAATTCGAATCACTGGCAGATGACGGTGTTGATCTCGATACCATAAACAAGTTGATTGGCCCCTATGATCTGGGACTTTCAATCAGTTCACAGCAGGTAGCCTTAGTTTCTGATAACCTGCTGAGTACAAATCTCAACTTACCCGATAGTACCAGAATCTGGGCGAACCCCTATGACCTGAATGATGATGATAAGATTACTTATCGTGACCTGATCCTGTTAGCCGGAGTTTACGGTACAATTCCCAGTGAGTCAGATTCAGACTATGCCTGGGCTGCAGATCTGGATCAGAGTGATAAAGTCAATTACCGAGATCTGATTTCATTTGTCGGTAATTATGGTAAAAGCAAAGCAAATGACCCCGATGTGAACTACCTCATGAACTATCCCGACGCCTGGGATAATTCACTTGTGGTAGCATCTCAGCCCCCTTCTCCGAAGAGCATTGACCAGTTGAAGCAATCTGCAGCAGAAGGAATACTTGAACAAGCCATTGTCAGCGTTTCTGAATCTCTATCGGCTGGCGAAATATCAAAACTCGAAAACGTTACGATCCAAGTGGTCGATCTGAATGGGGGGACAATTGGTCGCGTAGCTTCTGATACTATTTATATCGATATTAATGCCGCAGGCTATGGCTGGTTTATCGATGAAACTCCTCTGGATCATAGCGAGTTTCGATACGACAGCAAATTATCATTGATCGCTTTACCCGGTAGTGAAGCAGAAGGCCTGATCGATCTCTGGACGGTGATACGTCATGAATTGGGGCATTTTCTGGGGTACGAACATGAGGAAAATGGAGTCATGGAAGCGACACTGGATCTGGGAGTACGTAACCTTCCGGACTGGAATGCTGACGCCGATGACTTCTTCGCATCAGTAAAGGATGAACTGGAACTTCTTTTATTCTGATGCTCCAGTTGTTTGAGACGCCTGGCTTCTTCCGATTTCATGCCGCCGAACTGATTCCGCCAGCGCAAGTAAGTCGATTTACTGATATCCAGGAACTGCAGCACGGAAGCCAGATCTTTACCGGCATTCAGTATCGCATCCGCATCACGCAACTTGCTGACAAGCTGCTCGGGGTTTTGACGTTTTCTTCGTTTGTTCATCAAAGGTTCCCCGCGTCAAAAGGACGCCAGGAACCTTCATATCAATAGAACCAGTTTTTGAAAAACAGTCCAGGAAAGAAGGACACTCGGATGATGGCGATTGGTGTTAACACGCGACTGAGATTATCTGGTTCACTTATCAAAGTGTTTCAAAAAAAGAACACTGACAGTCCGGGTAGTTTCGAGCGAAACAGGTACCCGAATTGCTGGAATGTAATTGGTAGCTCAAAAGTGATGATTATGACGGTGAATCGGGTGATCTGCAGCAGCTTCAGAGTGCCAGAATACGGCGTGGCCTGATTCGGCGGCATTTTACCTGTTTCCACGGTAATCACCTTCCAATTAGGTATAAAAATTGCCGTTTATGCAGATCGTTGAGAAATCTGTCGAGCAAAATCATGTAGTGGGAACGCTCAAATCAATCGTAGTATTCTTCAGAAGTTCCCTGGTATTGAGTTATCGCATACAAGAAAGCCACATCAGGGTTCATTCAATGTTTTTAAAACAACAATCTTCATTGTTGAGTCAAGCTACAGTAGTAATCAGCTTAATCGTTTTCTCGACAACCCTGTGGGGCGTGTATACTCATTTTTCTCCAGTCCCATTTTGGGATATGTGGTCTGGTTATATTGGGTTTTATTTGCGGGTTTTGGAGAACGACCATTCGGTCTGGCTTAGCCAGCATAACGAGCATCGCATACTAATCTCACGTATGTTATTTTGGCTGGACTTGGAATATTTCAAGGGCCTGGGGGTGTTTCTTGTCTGTGTTAACCTAGTAATCCAACTGGGAACGGCATTTGTTTTTTTCGCAGTGATTTCTAAAAAACTGAAAGCAGATCCCCATAAAACGGCAATTTATGCGTTTATTTTTTGCCTCTTATTTTCATGGGTTCAACGCGAAAATTTTATATGGGCTTTTCAGAGTCAGTTCTTATTCGTCTTCATGTTTTCGCTTTTATCGTTTTTGAACATGGGACGATACACTGCAGATAATAAAAACCATTATTTGCTGCTCTCATTATTTTTTGGATGCTGTGCCACTTTTTCAATGGCAAACGGCCTCCTGGTATTCCCCTTACTGGTCGTTCAGGCCTTACTCTTACGTACCTCCAGGTTGTCTCTTGCAACCATCATAGCAGTCGGAATTACAGTATCGATTATTTACTTTATTGACTACCACAAACCAGTAAGACATGATTCTGCCATTCAAAGTATTCTACAACACCCATTATTGGTAACAGTATTTACGCTTACTTATTTAGGCTCACCTTTTGTATTTGTCCTGGGGCAATCATATCTAGTAACAGCCGCTGGTTTTTTCTTTTTAACCGCAGCGGGAGTATGCTTATACTGCATTATCAAAAAACATGCTCTGGATTATGTGAATGTCACTTTATTTATTTTTCTGCTGTTCATCGTGGGGACTGCTTTCGCCACCGCATCCGGAAGAATATTTCTCGGAATCGATGGTGCTCTGGCAAACCGCTATGCGACACCGGCTTTAATGGGGTGGATCACATTAGTATTAATTGGTTTTATAAATCGCACGATCCTTCCCAAAGCCTGTTTTTATATTGCAAAGGGCTGTTTGATTTGTATCCCCCTGCTCTTACTCCCTCCACAGTTAAGGGCTTTTGATAATTTTGCTGGAACTGCCTTTAATCGAAAAATTGCAGTACTGGGAGTGGCCAATCATCAGTACGATTCCTTTTACTTTGAGCAGATTTGTTATAAACAGGAAGGACTATTAGAGATCATTGAACAGTCCATTGATAAAGGCATTTCTGTCTTTTCATCAGATTGGATTAAATATGAAACCAATCAGATCTCGGCAGATTCAATTCATCCAGAGCCTTGCATGGGGGCCATTGAATCAACTGAACCTTTTCAATCAGGGTCTTCCATTTCTTATCGTGTGAAGGGTTGGGCATGGGATCCGAAGACACAGACAGTCCCGGAAAAAATCATCCTGGTCGATAAAGAATTTAATGTCGTTGGCTATGGAATTAGTGGCGAACCCAGATTTGATATCACGAAAGCCATAGCAGGGAATCCTTATAATTCCGGTTGGCTGGCATATATTATCAATCCAAAGGTCAAAGGACCGATTTCTGCGTACGCTGCAACTGATTCAGGCTTATTTAAAATTCCAGGTAAGCCAATAGAACTGGATGAAAGCGTCAGGATAATGAACATTTCCAGATGGAAAGGCGAACCCTCTTCAGAACTTTTAAACATTTCCGGGGAATGGAAAAAAGGGGCGATCCATCCACGTGTTCGTCAAAAGGAAAACCAGACGATTTACGGTTCCTGGGTTGGCGGAGATGAATATGTTGGAAAAGTTGAATTTGAAATAAGCCCCAGTAATGATCCGGTAAATATCATCTATATGACCGGACCTGATTCCAGATTTCAAGATATTGAAATCTATGATTTGGCTGGTAAATTACTGTATCGCTTTCAATTACCGAAGAGCATAAACGTGTGGTCAAAAATCTCATTGCATTTGAAAACGACTGAAAATATCAAAATCGTTATGGCGGATAATGGAAATTCCCAGGGACAATGGTCAGCCCTGCTAATACCATAATACCTGCCCCCCATCCATGCCTTGTCTGCAACTTGACTCAAACAACCTTGCCTCTGACTCTGTACCAGTTGGAGTGCCCAATGCACTGTAAGGACGACGCACGCTGGTTGAGAAACGAAGACGGACTGATGACAGACAATCGGACAACAGGATAACTGTGCTGGCCTCCTGAAACAGTAGCGTTACGGAGCGGATTGTTTCCGGACCTGATGTTTCTCCGTTGTTGCATCATGCTCATGGTCGTTCAACAGCGGAATCCTGTTTTATTTTATTCCAAGTTGTTTGTCACGGGGATTGTGAAGCTCCTGCACCGGACTGTCCTGCGGTACATAAACTTCAGCATAACAGCTGAACGGATCATGAGGATCGCCATAGGTTGCGATGAGCCTCCCATTGAATGCCTGGCTGGTATCTCTCTCCTGGCTATCGTAGCTGACGACAAGGTAATCGTAAGGGAATTTTCGTGCGTCAAAGTAAAATTCCCGCATCATTGAGAGCAGTGTTTTGCGGCCGGCTGCAGAAAAGTTATAAACAAAGGCCCGATCGACCGTCACGCAGGCATCGGGGGGTATATCGTCAATGATCTGTTGGGCAAAGCGCGGGCCGCTGTAATTGACGTTGGACCAGTTTTGTATATGAGCGACCCAGGTACGGATTCCCGAACCAGGGAACATGGCCGCCACAAAAATCAGGGCTCCCGACACGGCAGCGACCCGCCAGGTGAGGCTGTGTTCCCAGAAGTTTCGCCCCAGCCGACTCAAACCCCAGCCAAGACAGAGAAAGAGCAGTGCACCTGGATAGCACCAGTAGCCTTTGGTAGGATGAGATCCCTGGCACGCGATGAGCAGATAGATTGACGACCACGAAAGATATATCAGTATGCGTGGCCGCCGATCCACTGACCGCCAGGCCAGCCAGGTGCCGGCAAGCAGCCCTCCCGTCATCAATGTGAGTTGAATCGTACCGGCATATTCTCTGAGCAGGCCGAGTTGAGTGGGAAAGTAAGGCCAGGGAAAGAGAAGCCTGCTGATCAGGCCGGGTCCCGAACGATCTAAAACGTTGTTAGAAAACTGGAGCCGAAATGTTTCCGGGTAAGCGAAGATCAGAGGGAGCCATAAAGCAAAGATGGCCAGAGCACAACCGGTGATCACCGTCCCCCGGCTGAAGCGTTCCCGCCAGGTGCCCTGTGTCAGAACCGCCCAGAGACCAACCTGAATACAGAAGACGATTGCAAAGGGGTGGGTCAGCATACCCAGCCCCAGACAGATGCCGGCCAGGATCAGGTCACTGTATCTTTTTTCGTTGTCATACCAGCGCCACATCATCCACAGCGCGGCCAGCCCCCACATGCCACACAGCATATCCGGGCGTGAAATCATGGCCGGGAAGAAGAGAAGTCGGGAGAGACTGAACAGTCCGGTGCCGATCACCCCCGCCAGGGGGTCGTTCAATATTCGCCACGCCAGTAGATAGATCAGAATAATCGCACCGACTCCTGCCGTAATGGAGACCAGGCGGGTCGTACTGTAAGTCGGCGGTAAAACGGCGTAGAGGGGCGCGCTGGCATAATAAAACAGAGGTGGTAGAGCGAAGAGGGCTTTGTCGACATTATAGAAAGCGCTTTCGCGATTTCGCTGAGGGACGAAAGGGACGCGGGGGATACCTTCCTGCCAGATCGTGGAGCCGGGAATTGCGAACCATTCTTCATCTTGCCCCCCTGCTTCGCGCATGACCAGAGGGACACGCCAGATGAGGAACAGCAGAATAATCACGACTAATGACCAGCGGTACCAGTTCGTCTCCCGCTTTGATGATAGGATGGTATTATTGTCTTCCAAAGGATCATTTCTGGATTGGTGGTACAGTCGAGTGATCTCTCCCCATACCAGAAAGGTTTCGGGATCACAGTCAACGTTTGCTTGAGACCGCGTGGAATCAGTGGGTTGTGGATTACTTCAGTTCGATTCGATCTGGGAGCAAAGCACAGATCTCTGTTGATCAACCAGGAACTCCATTCAGAGTCTGCATAAACAATAATCAGTTTCTGTGACAGGATCAAGAATGATTCTCATGCAGTATTGCCTGAAAACCAGGAAGGTCCCGTTTGATTACGGAAAGGATTTGAGTACTTCCGATGAAGGCCTTGTTCATTTCCTCTCTTGATAATTCCCTGAGTCCGTCACCAATCAATTTCAGACAAGCTGCTAAACCACGGCCCCCTGCTCCTGCAGTGTTTTTCGCAGATGCTCAATATCGACTTCACGGGGACTGACAGACTGTTTGAGTGAGAGGCTGGCTGCGGTCCCAGCGGCCTGGCCGGTGGCATAGCACGGCGGAATCACGCGGGCCGAGGCGGCTCCTTCGTGGTCTGCCGAGATAGGGCGTCCTGCCACGAGGAGATTACTGACCTGTCGCGGCACGAGACAGCGATAGGGAATCTCATAATGATCTGCGTGAATGCCTTCCAGGCGGCCGCGGGGCCCCTGCGGATCATGGATATCGATCGGGTAGGAACACTGGGCGATTCCATCTGCGAACTTGCGTCCCTCAAGTACATCCTGACCGTTGAGCACGTAGTCTCCCAGAATATGTCTCGTTTCTCTCACACCGACCTGACTGCCTGTGGCAAGCAATTGTGTGTTTTCCAGACCGGGACAGTGCGAACGGAAAAAGCGAATCAGGTCCCAGGCTTGTCGTCGGCTTTCGACTTCGGCGCGAGACAGGTCATCGGGATTCGTTCCATCTATATTCTGAACACGGGTCGTATTCACGCGCCACTGACCGGGTGTCGGCTCGCGATAGATATTCAGAAACTCACGTTCCAGAGTCCAGTCGCCGGTTTCTCGTGCCTGCTTGACAATACATTCAAACAGACGTTCTCCCGGGTGCAGTTTTTCATGCTCGCGCATCCAGTCGACCACGCGGTCATCATCGACATTGCCGATCGTCAGAAATAACGTGACTGGCATCATCTTGCCATCTTCGCGGCGGCCTACTTCAAAAGGAGCCCCTGCTTTGGCTGCAATGTCTCCATCTCCTGAAGTATCAATGACCACTTTGGGTCGCAGCAGTCCGAGCCCGGCTTTATCAAGAATCACAATATCAGAAATGCGCTCACCGTCCATTATGACATCAACAAATGAAGTATGAAAACGAATTTGTGCGCCGGAATCGCAGACCATTTCCAGTGCTGCCATCTTGAGCGATTCGACGTGAAAAGGTGTCACATTGGCATGCCCCAACTCGATAAAAGAACCCCAGGCGGAACCCGCTTCTGTCGTGGAAGGATCCACGGCGCCTCCCATTGCCACCATGCGATCAATGACTTCCTGAAACAGCCCGGCGACGAGTTGTCGTTTTCCATCGGGTGTATAGGACGTCATGAAGGGCCCCACCATCCCGGCCGTCGAAGTTCCACCCAGAAAACCGTAGCGTTCAACGAGAATCGTCGATGCCCCGTTGCGGGCAGCAGCAGAAGCAGCCGCGACACCAGCCGAACCGCCACCGATGACAGCGACATCCACGCTGGCACGCAGCGGAATATCCCAGGTTTTTGTAATGAACTCAGTCTCAATCGTCATGGTTGTTGATCCAGCGGGAGTAAAGAATGCTATGAATGCAAGAGTCAAAATAGCAATCAGCCAACCAGGTCGCAACACAGACTCAAAGCGTTCTGAATTCTGATCCGGGTGAAACACCAGAGTTTTACCTGTAAACCGAGCGCAATGACTCTGTTCTCTGACATCGCTTTGATGATTCTTTTCAGAAGCTCAGGCGGACACTCGTGCGAGTTCGGGAATCGGTTCGCCAAAGGGTAGGATGGCGACGGGACGTCCCTGGAGATCGTGGAGGACATGCTCGTAGTCGATGCCCAGATGTCGATAGACGGTTGCCCATAGATCGTTGGGAGTCATCCGCCGTTCAACCGGGTATTCGCCTTTGGGATTGGTCGCACCAATCACCTGGCCTGTGCGCATCCCGCCACCTGATACCAGGACAGACATGGCTTTAGGCCAGTGATCGCGGCCGGGCTGCATGACGCCGGTCTGCGTTCCGCGTTGAATGGAAATTTTAGGAGTCCGACCAAATTCTCCCGTGACCACGAGTAAGACCCGTCGGTCCAGCCCGCGCTGATACAGGTCTTCGATCAGAGCAGAAACGGCCTGGTCATAAGGTGGCAGACGCCAGTCACAATCTTTAAACAGGTGCGCGTTGACCGCATGGGAATCCCAGTTATAGGCGGCTGTTTTCGGTGTGGGCTTACCTGGATAAGGGTGTTCCCAGACCATCGTCACAAAACGGACACCAGATTCTACCAGTCGTCGTCCCAGAATGGCGCGCTGTCCATAAGCGTTCCAGCCATAACGATCGCGCAGTTCTTTAGGTTCCTGTGACAGATCGAAGGCGGCACGAACTTTTTCGCTGGTCAGCATATCGATGGCCTGGCGATTGAAACTGTCCATGGCTTCCATGGAGCCGCTCTTGTCAACATCGCGGCGGAAATTATCAATGCCTTTTAACATGGCGATCCGGTCATCCAGTCGCGTTTCCATGGAGGACTTTACGCCGATGTTCTGGACTTTGAAATCCGGATCACTGGGATTGCCGGCGACCATGAACGGTGTTGAGGAGGGTCCCAGATAAGCGGGTCCCATGGCGAATGTATCGATCGAGGCACGAGACGCATCGACTTCGGAAACGCAGACCGGCATTTCATTCCCGTTTTTCTCAAGCATCTTTTTCACGATGGTGCTCACAGCGGGTGCATCGTTGATGGTTCCGACAGGTGTTGCAGGAACCCGACCGGTCATCAATCGTTTGTGCCCGCCGCCATGGTCTGCAAATTCATGATGAATGGAACGAATCAAATTGAACTTGTCTGCGATTTTGGCGTGCTGGGGGAGCATCTCACAGACATCGAGACCGGGAACATTCGTATGAATCGGTCGGAATTCACCACGATATTCTGCCGGTGCACCAGGCTTCATATCATAGGTTTCCATGTGAGGAGGACCGCCGGGAAGCCAGACGAAAATCACAGAGGTATCTTCGAGTGAATCTCCCATCGCCTTTGCCATGGCCTGCTGGCGCAGCAGATCATTCATTCCAAGTCCCAGCAGGCTTGCTCCACCGAACTCCAGGAATGTACGACGCTTCATCGGACCTGCACAGCGACCTGTTCCGGATTTCACACCCATTGCATTCATCCCAATCGGTAAAAAAACTCGATTCGCTTTGAAAACTGGTACACATCAACGTATTGTAATGTATCTTGCATCGTTTAAAATGGAAACACAAGTTCAATTTAAATCAGAAACTTCTGAAATTTGGACTGAATGACGAAAAACGATCGATAAATCCGATTCAGCAGCCAGTTTAGCCCCGTTTTCATTCTATGGGTCTGGACGAGACTGTTTGATTCTGATTTCTCAAGACGGTTGTTTTTACAGCCACAAAACGAACCTTCTGAACCTGAAAGTCCGGGAAGTTTTATGAAATCGCTTTCTCTTTTACTGGTGCAGTTTTTCTGTCTGACTGCTGTCTGCACATCGTATACAGGTTCTGTGGAATCAGCGGAACTGATTGGATACCTTCCCCGACAGGCAAAGAGTATTCATCTGACTGACCCTGATGCCTCGCAACAGCTTCTGGTAACACTGAAAGAAGAACAAACGGGAAATCAACGGGATGTGACTCGGGAAGTAAAGTATGAGATCATTCCTGCGGGAGTCGCCCAAGTCAGTTCCACAGGTTTTGTGACGCCTGTGTCCAACGGCAGTGCCACGATTACAGCCCGATTGAATGAGAAGCTGGCGGTGAATTTTCCAATCGTGGTTTCTTCCTTCGAAACGCAGCGACCGGTTAATTTTTATAACGATGTAATCCCACAACTGACACGGGGCGGCTGTAACAGCGGTGCCTGTCATGGCACTCCTTCCGGAAAGAATAATTTTCATCTTTCCCTGCTGGGTTTTGAACCAGCCAATGATTTCGAATACCTCACGAAAGAATCATTGGGACGCCGCGTTTCTGCAGCAGCACCGGAAACAAGCTTGCTGCTTCGTAAAGCGACCGGTGAGCTGCCTCACGGTGGCGGAAGTCGCTTTAAAAAGGGAGGCGCAGAATACGAGCTCATTAAGCGCTGGATCCAGGAGGGAATGCATTATGATCCTGAGTCGGGCCCGACTGTCAAACACATCGAAATCTATCCTCAGAATCGTGTGCTCCCGTTACATGCACAGCAGCAGTTGACGGTCACCGCTTACTTTTCAGATGGAACAAAACAGGATATTACCCGTGTCGCGGAGTACAAGCCGAACCAGCCCAAAATGTCTGAAGTAGATCATCATGGACTGGTAACACTCAAAGACATGACGGGCACCACATCCGTCATGGTTCGCTTTCAGGAACATGTTGCCGTTTTCATGGCAACCATTCCTTTAGGACAGCCGACACCCAACCTGCCTGATCCGACGAACTTCATCGACAAGCATATTTTCGCCAAACTGAAAGTGCTGGGACTGCCCCCCTCGGAAAATTGTGATGACTCCACATTTCTGCGACGCGTCACCCTCGATATGACGGGGAGAATTCCGACACTGGAACAGACCCGCGAGTTTCTAACAGACAACCGTCCTGACAAACGGGCACGAAAAATTGACGAACTGCTGGACAGTCCCGGATACTCTGATCTGTTCGCTGCCAAGTGGGCAGGAATTCTACGCAATAAAGCGGGGGGAAATCTGGAACAGATCGCGCGAGAAACATTCGCATTTCATTCCTGGATCCGCAGCAGTATTTCGAATAACAAACCTTACAATCAATTTGTCACCGAACTGGTGACGGCACGAGGTAAATCGGGAACCAATCCCGCTGTCTCCTGGTACCGGGCTGTGAAAGACCCCAAAGATCAGATGTCTGACATTGCCCAGGTGTTTCTGGGTGTGCGAATTCAGTGCGCTCAGTGTCATCATCATCCTTATGAAAAATGGAGTCAGGATGACTTCTACGGATTCCAGGCCTTCTTCACGACGATTGGTCGAAAAGAAGTCTATAAACTGCCGGAAGATGACACGGTCTATCATAAACGCATGGTTGCCGTTGCGAAAAATCCCAATACTGACCGCGAACTGAAACCAACTCCACTGGACGGAGATGCTTTGGACATCCCTGCCCGTCGCGATCCGCGAATTGATCTGGCAAGCTGGATTTCTTCCCCTGAGAACCCCTTCTTCGCCAAGATGCTGGTGAACCGTTACTGGAAACATTTCTTCGGCCGCGGACTGGTTGAACCGGAAGATGATATTCGAATTACCAACCCGGCAACACACCCGGAACTGCTGGATGAGCTGGCTGCGTCATTTGTGAAATCGAATTACGATCTGAAACAGTTGTGCCGCGTGATCTGTAACAGCCGCACCTACCAGTTCAGTTCGTTTCCCAATCAATTTAACCAGGATGACGATCAGAACTATGCCCGATATTATCCACGGCGTTTGCCTGCGGAAATCATGCTGGATGCCATGAATGATGCCGCCGGTGCCAGAAATAACTTCAACCATCAACCGGTGGGGGTTCGCGCGGTAGCATTACCCGATGATTCCGCGAATGTGGAATCGTTTTTCCTGCGTGTCTTTGGACGTCCTCAGATGGACACCGCCTGCGAATGTGAACGCACGGCTAACGCAGATCTGGCACAAAGTCTGCATCTGATTAATTCCGATACGATCCAGAATATTCTCTCTGCTCCCAATGGCAGAGCCCTGGAACTGGCGCGCGATAAATCCAAGGATGATCGTACTCACATCACAGAACTTTATCTGTTGACCATGTCGAGACAACCTACACAGGAAGAGCTCGACACCGCATTGGCGCATCTGGCCAAGAAACGTCAACAATCAACAGCCGATCCTAAGAAACTAACAGAGGAACAGGCTGTGAAAGAGGCATACGAAGACATTATCTGGGTGATCATCAACACCAAAGAATTTTTGTTTAACCATTAAATCACGATGAATGAATTAAATATGAAAACGTTCCATCGTTTGAGTTTAAACGTCTGTTTCTTTTCGCTGCTGTTTCTATCCTGTCAGCAGCCGGTGTCCGCACAACTACCGACTGCGGATCTCAGACAGATCAGACCGTTCGCAGCGCCTGCGGGAAAAACAGTCGAACTGTCAATCATCGGATCGAACCTGGATGATGCCAGCGAACTTCGATTTTCTCATCCGGGGATTACAGCGAAACCGGTCATGCTGCCTGCAGATGACATTTACCCGAAACCGCGCATTCAAGGCTCCCAATTTGAAGTCGTCGTTTCAGATGATGTTCCTCCCGGTATCTATGAAGTCCGTGCCGTCTCCTATTTTGGACTGTCCACAGCCCGCCCGTTTGTTGTGGCTCCTGCTGACAGTCAGGAAGTGGATGAGACCGGAAAGAACGAAAGTCGTGAAACAGCCCAGTCTATTGAAGTCAATTCGACTGTGACAGGTAATGTTCCATCCCGAGGCATCGACTGGTATCGGTTTAAAGCAAAAAGGGGACAACGGGTACTCGTCGAACAGGTAGCGGAACGAGTCGATTCCCGCCTGGATGGCCAGATTGTGGTCTATGATTCCGAAGGGCGGGAGATTTCCCGCAATCGGGACTGGTATGGACGCGACCCTTTTCTCGAAATCCAGTCAGAACAGGACCAGGAATATTTCCTGGCGATCTCTGATATCCTTTATCGGGGTGGTTCAGAACATTTTTATCGTCTGAGTATTTCTGATCGACCTCATATTGACTTTGTCTTTCCACCTGCTGGGGAACCCGGATCCCGGAAAGTCTATACTGTTTATGGACGCAACTTACCAGGTGGCAGCCTGGGGAATGCTGTTTCTTTGAATGGACAGAAACTGGAGTCCATCGAAGTAGAAATCCAGCTTCCGGAAGTCGCAACTCCCCCTGCCAGTTTTCAGCCCTGGAAACCTCGGCAGGGAATTCTTAACGGGCATGAATTCCAGTTGGAAAATTCAAATTCCGTCAGCATTGGTTTTGCGACAGCACCAGTTACCCTGGAATCCGCGGGACAGAAAGCACAAACTGTAGCAGTTCCCGTCGAAATTGCCGGCCAGTTCATTGAGCCCAATGAAGAGGACGTTTACCAGTTTCAAGCCATCAAGGGAAAAACCTATTGGATTGAAGTCATCGCAGACCGAATGAAATCCAAGGTGGACCCATACCTCGAAATTTACCAGGTCACGAAAACAAAAGAAGGTGAAGTCACGCGAAAAATGGTGGCAGAAAACGATGATCTCCCGTCGTTTTTCAGTACTGACAATAAAGATGCGATTAATTTTGACACCGTGGATGCGGCAGCTTCATTTACAGCAGATGCGAACGGATTATATGAAGTCGTCGTTTTGAATCAGTTCGGCGGTGGCAGCCCGGCCCATATCTATCGGCTGGCGATCAGAGAACCCACGCCTGACTTCCAGGTCTTTGCTTCAACGGAAAGAACGCTGCCCACTAACAGAACCGGTTACTCAGTCACCCCGCTGCTCAGGCGAGGTGCCAACTGGGGAGTCCGGATCGTCGCACCGCGGCAGGACGGTTTTACCGGTGATATCACCATAACTGCAGAAGGTTTGCCACCAGGCGTCACGGCAAAGCCACTTGTCCTCAGTGGTAAAACGGATCGTGGCGTACTGGTACTTGCGGCTGATCCTGCCGCAAAACGCTGGGCAGGCGAAATCAGAATTACAGGTAAAGCCCAGATCAATCATAAAGAGAAAGTCCGCGAAGCGAAGTTTGCCTCCCTGATCTGGGGGCATATCTTCTCAGATTCCATTCGAGTTCGTTCCCGCCTGACAACGCGCATTCCGCTGGCTGTCAATGAAGATGAAGAGGCCCCGGTGGTGATCACACCAGTAGAAGACAAAACCTGGGCCGTGGAGCTGAACCAGAAACTGGAAATTCCGATTCAATTAACCGGCAAGGGATCTCGCAAAGGCAACCTGACGATCGAACCGAACGAGCTGTTTGGCCTGCTCCGACGCCCTCCAACAGTGAATATTGGTGAAAAAGAGACAGAGGGAACGCTGGTGATTGATTTCAAGCCCAATGGGAACTTTAAAATCGAACCAGGCCAGTATCAGTTTGCTTTAATGGGGGTGGGCGTTACCCAATATCGCCATAACCTGCCTGCGAGTGAGGCAGCGACTGCCGAAGTAAAACGACTCGATGCGCTCATTGAAGCGATCAAATCAGATGTCGAACTTACTAAATCCGCGGCTGAGAAATCCAAATCGACGCTGGAACAGGTTAAACAGAACGCGGAACAACTGAAGCAGCTACAGGCAGCATATGATACGGCTTTGAAAGCTAACCAGGCTGCTAAAGACCGTCTGAAACGTGCAGAAACCGCCTTAACTCAGGTAACGAACAAAGCGAAGTCAACCGAAAAAAAGGCGGCGGCAGCAGATAACAAATTTGCCGCCTGGTCCAAACTGATCACAGTCAACGTGACTAAGCCTGCTGAGAAAAAATAGTTCTCAAACTGATCTTTCTCAGATATATCATGATCAAGCAGATCGTCATGTCAATTCTGATCTATTTTCGATATCAGTATTCGGTTTTCCATGCTATTCGTTTTGCGAAAACGAAACTGTGCCCAACGCTTCGAATCAATTTTCTGACACTGCGACAAATTGTCTTCAGTGGGTTCTTGACTGTGAGTGCCAGGTTCTTTTGCGATTCCACTTACAAGAAAAAGACAGGCATGACCTCCATCTTCGCTGGCATTTCTCCTTATTTTTCAGGAGTTCCCGATTCGCAAATAATAAAGGCGGTATCTCCGGGCACATCGCGAATCCTGTGTTTTCTCTTCTTCTCAGGCTATGAAAGTATATCATATGTCCCGATTCTGGTCTGAATACTTCTAATGTATAGGGACTTTTCCTGCAGGCCAGTAGACAGATAGTATCTGTCTGCTGATAATAGCTTAACAGGTGAAGTGTAGTTAACCTGAGGATTCATCTCCATTTAATGAATGGATTAATCCTGATACCCACTGCCACAGAAGCGTAATTCAGATTGAATACCACGCAAAACATAATTCTCTGCCTGATTTAATATTGGATAAAACAGTTACCCAATTGAGAGAAGACGATGATGAACGATTCAAAACTTGACCAGATGGTGCAAACAGGTAATCCAGCATTAGATACCATTCTGGAAGGTGGTTTGACGTCCGGTCGGGTCTATTTAGTTGAGGGTGACCCGGGTACGGGCAAAACCACCCTTGCCCTCCAGTTTCTGCTGGAAGGAGCTAAAAATGGAGAGACGGGTTTATACGTCACGCTGTCTGAAACCAAAGAAGAACTCGAGGCGGTTGCCGCTTCGCATGGTTGGAACATGCAAGAGATTGAGGTCTACGAACTGGTTGATTCAAATGAACTGGTTGACTCCAATGCCTCACAGTATTCCATGTTCGAACCTTCCGAAGTGGAATTAAGTAAAACGATCCGCGGGGTACTGGAGCACGTCGAACAGAGTAAACCCACGCGAGTCGCCTTCGATTCACTTTCCGAAATGCGGCTGCTGGCACAGAGTCCTCTTCGCTATCGACGCCAGATACTGGCCCTCAAACACTTCTTCACTGGTCGCAACTGCACGGTGCTGATGCTGGACGATAATACCGCACAGGATGCGGATCAGCAATTGCAAAGTATTGCGCATGGCGTGATTCGCCTGGAACACTTGATGGGAGATTACGGGGGCGAACGTCGTCGCTTGAGAGTGATTAAGCATCGAGGCCAGAAATTTCAGGGAGGCTATCATGACTTTCAGTTGCTGACGGGGGGGCTGAATCTGTTTCCCCGCAAGGGACAGCCACAACCGATTGAGAACGCGAATTTCCCACTTATCTTGAGTGGAAACGATTCATTAGACCAACTGGTGGGCGGCGGTCTCTCCCCCGGAACCAGTACCCTGCTTCTGGGTCCGGCAGGAGTGGGTAAATCATCCACTGCCATGCTGTATGCAATTTCCGCTGCGAGTCGGGGCGAAAAAGCGGTCTTTTTTATCTTTGATGAAACGCGTGAAGTCCTCCTGGAGCGTGCAGCCAGTTTAAATATGCCACTTCAGGAACACCTGGAGTCGGGGAATATTCTTATTCATCAGCTGGATCCCGGTGAATTACTGCCCGGAGAGTTTGCCTGTCAGATTCGAGAAGCGATCCAGCCCAGTGAAGATGGCCGGCGGGTTTCTGTCGTGGTTATCGACAGCCTGAATGGTTATATGAATGCAATGCCTCATGAGCGTTTTCTGATCGTGCAGATGCATGAAATTCTCAAGACTTTGGCCAAGCAGAAAATACTGACATTTCTTGTTGTTGCCCAACATGGGATGCTGGGGCATATGGCTACCCCTGTCGACGCCAGTTACCTGGCAGATGCAGTCATCCTGTTTCGTTATTTTGAAGCGACAGGAGAACTGCGGCAGGCGATTTCAGTGGTAAAAAAACGGACTGGCTCTCATGAGCGCACAATACGTGAATTTCAAATGCGGAATGGTGTCATTCGAGTTGGTTCACCTTTAGACGAATTTCAGGGAATCCTCAGTGGTACCCCCACTTTCACCGGAAAAACCTCAAAGTTACTGGGAAGAGAGCATGAGTAAAGAATCAGTGACAGAGGATTCCGACAGTCTCTGTGTGCTGATTCTGGCTCCGACCCCCAAGGACAATGAATTTTGCGTCCAGGTTCTGGAAGATGCTCGAATTAAAACACGAGTGTGTACCAGTCTGAAAGAACTCTATGAACAGGTCAACCAGGGTCACGCTGCGGTCGCACTGATCGCAGAAGAATACCTGAAAGCTGATCAGAATGGCCTGATACCGGACTTACTGTCAAACCAGCCGGCATGGTCCGATCTTCCCATCGTGGTTTTACTGATCGCCGGTGAGCATGCCTCGCCTTCACTCAATCAGTTACAGGAACTGGGGAACATTACCCTGATTCGGCGTCCGGTTCGGATTGCAGTTTTTATCAATACGATCCGGGCGAAGCTTCGCGACCGGGAACGCCAATACAGTGTGCGCGACCTGCTGAGAGAACGAACCGAAGTCAATCAGAACCTGGAGATTCAGCAAAGACGCTTTTCACTGGCCTTGAAAGCAGGAGGCATGGCTGCCTGGGAACTGCAGAATGAGAAACTGTACTGGTCGGATGCGATTTATGATTTACTGGGATTGCCTCCCGGTGAACCTGTCACACTTGAGCGATTTTATTCCGTGATTCACCCTGAGGATTTACCGAAGTTACAGGAAGTCTGGGAAGCCTCCGTCAGGAAAAATCAGTCTTTTGAAGAAGAATTTCGTATCCTTTACTCTGGCAAAGAACAGAGATGGATGGAGTTGATGGGCGAATCTGTAGAATGGGAACTGGGAAACCCCGGTCATTTCGCCGGCCTGTTCTGGGATATTACAGCGGAAAAAGTTCAGGAGAAACGGGAACAGCGTGCAGCTGAAATTGAACGGTTTCTGAGTGAAGCAACGATGACACTTGCCGCTTCGCTTGATTTTGAAACGACACTGGAAAGCGTCACATCGTTATGTGTGCCCACCTTGGGAGACTGGGCGATTCTGGAGTTGATCGGCGATGATCATACTATCAGGCGCATGAAAATTGCTCATTCGGATCCGGGAGCCTCGATTCTGGCAGAGCAGCTGATGCAAACCGACTCCATCCCCTCCTTGAAGGAACGGTCAGCCAATTCACATCTGTTCGGAAACGAAACTATTTTTGTGGAAAACCTGACAGAGGAGTTGCTTCAGGAAGTTGTTCCGACACCAGAGCATCTGCCTGTCCTGCGAGAGTTAGGCGCGGAGTCATTGATCGTGGTAGCCCTGGGGATACGCGATCTGCAATTTGGTGTTTTAACCCTGATTCAAACAGATGCCGCCCATCGACATAAAATCAGTGACTTCAAAACTGCTGAAGAACTGGCACGACGGGCTTCCATCGCGATTGACAATGCCCGGCTGTATAAAATCGGGCAACAGGCGAGCGCTGCTAAAAGTGAATTTGTTGCCAACATGAGTCACGAAATACGCACTCCCATGACAGCAGTTCTCGGCTATGCTGATTTACTTGCCGGTTCAGAAAACGACCCAGAAAAGCTGAAACACCTGCGTATGATTCAGAAAAACGGAAGTTTCCTGCTGGATATCATCAATGATATTCTGGACCTTTCCAAGATCGAAGCCGGCAAGATGGAATGCGTGACAGAGCGTTTTGCCGCGGATGAGCTGATTGCAGACGTGTACTCGATGATGCATATTCGCGCGGCCGAAAAGAAACTCGATTTCAGAGTCGAATACGCAACAACCATTCCCAGCCAGATCGAAAGTGACCCGAAACGCCTGAGACAGATTTTAGTGAACCTGATTGGGAATGCGGTCAAATTCACCTCGGAGGGTTCGATCCGACTTGTCATCTCCTATGATGCATCCGGTGCACAGCCCGCCATTCAGTTTGAAGTGATCGACACAGGCATCGGAATCACAGACACTCAACTTTCTCAGCTTTTCCAGGAATTTTCTCAAGGCGATACTTCCGTGACCCGCGCGTTTGGAGGAACCGGGCTGGGGCTTGCTATCAGTGCGCGACTGGCCCGCATGCTGGGCGGAAGTATTGAAGTTCACAGTCAATCCGGTTCAGGTACCACATTTACCTGTAAAATCACTGCCGGTTTAGTCGAGTCTGCTTCATTAATTCAGCCGCAGAATGAACATAAAACATCGATTGACAAACCAGATTCTCAGGGATCGGCACCTTCTTTATCCTGCAACGTACTGGTCGTCGATGACCGACGTGATATCCGTTATATTGTTAAACAGTTTCTAATCAAATCCGGCGCACAAGTCGAATCGGCCAATGATGGGCTTGAAGCTATCGAACGGATAAAACAGGGAGAAAAATCATACGATATGATTCTGCTGGACATGCAGATGCCTCGGCTGGACGGATACCAGACTGCGGAACGACTGCGCAGCCTCGGCTTTAAGCAACCGATCATTGCACTCACTGCGGATGCGATGCACGGCGATATGACCCGTTGCCTGGCCAGTGGTTGTGATGCTTTTATCAGTAAGCCGATCAATACAAAAGAACTGATTGAAACAGTGGCTCGCTATACGCAATAAAGTTTTCGGATATTTCTTATTCAGAAATCAGCCAGCCACAATCTGTTACCTTCTGTATCGCATCACATTTAACCAGAGCGTCTTCCGATCTATGATACTCGATCCCCATAGCCCCGGAGACGCTACAGTAAAACTGGATCCAGTTTATACGGTCCATAACAGCTCGAATTGAGGATTATGGATATAATCCCCGGGCCAGTTTCGCCTGGGCAACGCGTTCGACTCCCTCAATCATGGCAGCGGTTCGCATATCAAACTGATTTTTCTGGGCGCGATTCAGAGTTCGTCGAAACGCGTCCTTGAGAATCGACTTCAATCGCTGGTTTACTTCATCGAGTGTCCACATATAGTTTTGCGTATCCTGAACCCATTCGAAGTAGGATACAGTCACACCGCCGGCATTTGCCAGAATATCCGGCAGGATAAACACTCCTTTTTCATTAAGCACTTCATCTGCTTCCAATGTCGTCGGGCCATTGGCACCCTCCGCCAGAAGTTTACATTGAATACGGTCGGCATTCTCCGCAGTGATCTGATTCTGCAGTGCTGCTGGTACCAGAATATCACACTTGAGTTCCAGCAGTTCTTCATTGCTGATGTGATCCCCTTCTGGATAACCTTCCAGAAACCGGTTTTGGGCGACGTATTCCAGCAGTGAAGGGATTGATAACCCGTGCCGATTATAAACGCCGGTTGTGGCATCACTCACGCCAATGAGCTTTACCCCCAGTTCACCCAGGAACAAGGCGGCATGGCTGCCGACATTTCCAAAGCCCTGTACCACGGCCGTGCATTCACTCAGGTTCATTTTCAGGTGTTTCGCCGCTTCCTGGATCAGATAAACCACACCGCGTCCGGTGGCTTCATTTCTGCCGCGGGCTCCCCCCAGTACCAGTGGTTTTCCGGTAACAACTGCAGGAACAGTGTACCCCTTTTCCTGGCTGTAGGTATCCATAATCCAGGCCATGACCCGTTCGTTCGTTCCCATATCGGGAGCCGGAATATCCTTATCAGGGCCGATAATCGGGCTGATTTCTGTAGCAAAGCGCCGCGTCAGCCGCTGCAGTTCATGGCTGGTCAACCCGGTCGGATCAATTCGAACTCCCCCCTTCGCTCCTCCAAACGGAAGATGCACGAGCGCGCATTTCCAGCTCATCCACATGGCCAGTGCAGAAACTTCCCCCAGGCTGACATCCTGGTGATAACGGATCCCCCCTTTCGTCGGTCCCATCGTCAGAATATGCTGGACTCGATAACCAAAGACGGTCTCCACCTCTGTATAATGATCCCGCCGAAAGGGTAATGTGACCACCAGGGTTCGCTGCGGGAATAACAGCCGCTGCCTGATATTATCATCCAGTCCCATGAACTGAGCCGCTTTCAGAAACTGCCGCTGGGCCAGGCGAAACATGGGAGAATCCCATTCTGCGTCTCGTACCCGGGTCCGTTCAATCGCATATCGCATCGATCGAATCAGTGAAGTTCTGCTGAGTTGCGTCTTCACGAGGTAATCCTGGGCACCGGCCTCGACCGCCTTGGCAGCCAGTTTGACATCATCCAGACCGGTTACAATGACAATAGGAACCGTCGGTGCAAATGAACGAACCCTGATAAATGTATCCAGGTCTTCACTGTCAGGGAGAGTCAGATCGAGGAGCACGACATCTACCGCAGCCGCATCCAGTTGATTCAAACCGGCCTGTAATGTCCCGGCATACTGGAGTTGAAAAAAGGGAGATTTTGATTCTGACAATAAAGTTTTAACCAAACCGACGTGAATCGGATTATCTTCAATCAGAAGTACTTTTACTGTATTCCCAGATGAAGTATTCATCAGTTATTCCTTTTCTGAGGTAGTTGACTCAATGTGATCGACGACTGCGGGGAGTAATCGCTCGAATTCGCGGTCCAGATTCTCCAATGCCTCCCTGGCTTCGCTCAATTTTTTCTCTTTCCCCATCATTTCCAGCTTTTGAGCCGCTTCCGCAGCAGGATGCGCTTCAAACAGTGCAGCCGAACTTTTCAACGTGTGGGCGGCGCGCCTGAGCGTCTGCGCGTCATTGTCTTTCAAAGCTTCCCTGATTTCAGACAATAAGCGAGGGGCCTCGGTCAGAAAGATCTGTCCCAGTTCATTAAGCGCTTCAGCGGGAATTTCAGATTTCTCCATCGCCTGCTGCCAGTTAATGACAGGCATTGTGCCTGGTTCGTAGAGTTCCTCTGGTTGCCTTGCCTCTGCCTTGCTGCTTGAATCATCCATGATCTCATCCGCGTCTTTCGATTCAGGAATAATAATTTCTTCGGTGAGAGCATCTGCTGAAGTAAAATGCAGACATTCTTCTATCGTCGAAAACAGTTCTCTGACACGAACCGGTTTGGATACGTAACCATCCATGCCAGCCTCCAGACAACGCTCACGATCTCCCTTCATCGCGTGTGCAGTCATGGCGATGATGGGAACGTGCTCTCCTGTCTCCTGTTCATATTCTCGAATCTGTCGGGTTGCTTCCAGACCATCCATTTCAGGCATCTGTACATCCATCAGAATCAGATCAAACTCACGGTTTTTCCTTTCATTCACGGCATCGCTGCCATTCAGAACGACTGCAATTTCATGCCCCTGGGGTTTCAGGAGTGCCAGCGCCAGTTTCTGGTTTACCAGGCTGTCTTCTGCCAGCAGAATCTTCAGAGGCGGGATCCTCTGTGCCAGATCAGCAGTCGCTGTTCGCATATCATGCTGTGGCGTCCCGTTCATCCCCAGGGTTTCTGCAATCGAGTTGAACAACTCCGACTGCTTTAATGGCTTAATCAGATGGGCGGCTATTCCCAGCTCTTTACAGCGGGATATTTCTCCCTGGCGGTCGCTGGAAGTAATCATCATGATGACGGCACTGCCCAGTGTGGAATCCTGCTTGATGGCCTTTGCGACAGAAAACCCGTCCATGACAGGCATATTTGCATCAACCAGTACCAGGTCAAAAGGATGCTTTGACTGCTGGCTGGCGTGCATGACATCCAAGGCATCACTGCCGCGATTGATGGATTGAGTCTGCATGTTCCAGCTTCCCAGCATCTCTTCAAGAATCTGGCAATTCGTAAGATTGTCATCCACAATCAGAACCCGTAATCCATCAAGCTCCGCTTTCAACAAAGGTTCGTTTGCAGGCACTTCCTCCTCAGTTAATTCGAAACGGGCCGTAAAATGAAATTCACTTCCTTTGCCGACTTCGCTGTTGACCCAGATCTTTCCCCCCATCATTTCAATCAGGCGCGAGGCAATCGCCAATCCCAGCCCCGTACCACTGAAGCGTCGGGCCATCGATTCATCAACCTGTTCGAAAGCCTGGAAGATCTGCTGTTGTTTGTCCTCAGGGATCCCGATTCCGGTATCGCGGACAACAAAATGCAGTTGCAGTTCATTTTTTGACTGGAAGTCGTAGTTCACGTCCAGAACAATTTCGCCTTCCTCAGTAAATTTAATGGCATTACCGACCAGGTTGACAATAATCTGACGCAATCGGAAACGATCACCGACGATCGTATCCGGGACATCTGCATCAAGGTGGAAGGCCAGTTCCAGGTGCTTGTGATGAGCACGGACTGCGAGAGACCTCATGGTATCTCCCAGGTTTTCCCGCAGGTGGAACGGCGCTTTCTCAAGATCAAACCGCCCCGCTTCGATTTTCGAGAAATCAAGAATATCGTTAATCACCGAAAGTAATGATTCCCCCGATTCCTGCACCATCGTCAGATATTCGCGTTGAGTGGAATTCAGGTCCGTATCGAGCAGCAGTTCCGTCATCCCGATCACGGCATTCATCGGTGTGCGAATTTCGTGACTCATCGTAGCCAGAAATGCACTTTTCGCGCGACTGGCAGCTTCAGCAGCTTCTTTTGCCTGCTTTAATTCTTCCTCTGCCTGTTTTTCTACCGTAATATCATGAATAAATGCGGCAAACAGAAAGCCGCTTCCCTGGGGAACCGGTGTGATGGTTAATTCCACGGGAAATTCATGACCATCGCGGTGCATGGCTGATAGCTCGAGACGTTTGTTGAGAAAGGGACCTTCGCCTGATCGTAAATAATGTTCAATACCATGCGTATGCTGGATCCAGTAACGTTCAGGAATGATCGTCTCTTCCAGAGAACGTCCTATCGCTTCTGCATGAGACCAGCCAAATGTCACCTCCGCCTGCTCGTTCCACTCACAAATAATACTCTTCTCATTGATGGCAATGAATGATTCATGAGTCGTCGCCAGAATCGCCCGGTTCTTTTCGTCTCTTGACTGCAGTTCCTCCTGGTTGGCACGAGACTCCGTAATATCCCGCATTACAATGACGCCGCCTCGTAACTCACCTCGATCGTTTCTAAGAGGCCGGGCTGTCACACTGATCCAGGTCCCCTCCGGGATATCCGGATTTTCAAGATACAGCACAACTTCATCCAGCGACTCTCCCCGCATCGCGCGGGCCAGAGGCAAATCCCGGGAGGGACACATGGTTTTGCCGTCTGCCAGATAGCATCCATAAATCTGTGACCACTTGTCAGGATCCACATTCTGCGGACCAATACCTACAATCTGCTCGGCGGCCGGATTCCAGAATACGGAATTTCCATCCTGGTCAGCAACAATCACACCATCGCCCATACTGTCCAGGATCGATTGCAGAATCTGCGACTGCCGCCTGAGCTGCTTCTGCGAAGCTTTTAGCTCAGCCGTGCGTTGTTCAATCCGGTCTTCCAGTTCTTCTCGAGAGGCAGACAGTTCCTCTGCCATATGATTAAACGCTGCCCCCAACATGCCCACTTCATCTGATGAAGAGATGGGAACCCGGACATCCAGGTTCCCTTTCGCAATTTTGGAAGCGGAAGTAGCCAGCCCCAAAACAGGCCGGGTAAAGCGACGTGCAACGAGAAACGAAACAGCCATGCCGAAAAACATCAGCCCCACCTGCAGTAGCAGCAGCACTTTGCGCAAATAGGTCACAGGCGCGTAAGCTTCCTCCAGGCTGATTTTGGCAATCATTCCCCAGGGCGCTTCCAGGTCTGGTTGATAATCGACCGGGCGATATGAGACCAGCACCCGATCGCCGCTGTAATTCAAAACTTCTGATCCACTCTCATCCTGCAGTGCTTTTGCCATTGCCGGTACATCAGAAATCGGAACCGACCAGACCTCACTGTCGCGTGGCTGAAACAGATAGCGAACATGATCTCCCTGCTTGGTCGCAACCAGTAAGTCCCCCGTCTTCTGCAAGCCAACACGATTCGTCAGTATCTCTTTGAGCGGGGTCACATCCAGCCAGACCATGAGGACCCCCAGCAGGTTTCCTCCTTCAGAGTTCATCGGTGCGACCAGGTAAGTGAGATAACGGCCGTCGACTTCCTGAGGCAGATCCAGGCGTGGATGCTCTTTGCCTTCCAGAAAACCAGGATCACCGGCATAGGTTTTACTCAAATAATCATCATTGGTCGCTGTAATCACGGTTCCCTGTGGATTAACGATCCACAGATCACGGAAGCTCGATGAACTTCCAAACTTTGTGTCCTCCAGAATGCGCTGCGATTGCTCGCGAAACGAATTCAGATCAATTTCTCCCCCGTTGAACTCCTGAATCAATTCATGCAGGCTGGTCCGATTTGTCACCAGAGCAGCACGTTCCAGCTGTTGCTTCACATATTCTTCGAAGAGCGCTGCCCGATCTGTGACAACCAGTTGCAGACGGAGGTGAATATTGTCATGAATAATATCACGCGCGAGAACATAGGCCAGATGCCCGAGAATCCCGCCGCTCAATACGACAACAGCTGCAACGAACAGAGTATTCTTTAACAAAAGTGATCGCCAGAATGAAGGCGGTTCATTTGTGAAAGTATGCTGCTTTGCTACGGGAGCAACTTGAGCTCGATCAGTGGAAGCGCACATGGAGCTGATCCTTCCTGGCACATAACGATACCTGCGCCTCGGGTGCACGGCTCTTCTCCAGCCCCTCTCCCGTTGCCGCAATTTCATTGCAATCGTCAGTTGACTTCAATCTGCAATTTGTTGCATCGTATGCGTTTACATATATTCTATGCAGTAAACACTGCTTTGGAAATGGGTTGTTTAAAAGTTCGAAAAGATCTCCCGGACTTTCATCGAAAAATGATCGATTTTAAGGAATCGACTGCTGGCACATGGCTTTGAACCGGTTTGTTTCTGAATCTGCCTGGTCTCAGTATTTGAGCCAGAACACAACAATTCCACTGCCATAAAACCCGGCATACGTGAACAGCTTCAAGATCGCAGAAAGCCAGATTCCTCTGAACTTTTCTTTGGAAAGCTGTGCTTCCAGCAGCCCCAGCGGAAGTGCCCCGATCGGACCAGCCAGAAAGGCCCATTCAAAAACCAGGCTCAAACGTCGGCATAACAGAAAATACAGAATTGAAATGCCAGCGAAGATCAACAGTGGCAGATAATCACGCCAGGGGGAACGCTGATTCGATCTGCGAAACTGGACGACTGCCAGAACAGGATCGAAGGCAATATACAGACAGAGCGGCCAGGTAAAAACGAACTCCCCAGTCCAGGCACTGATCCAGGTAGTCCCCAGCGCACCACATATAAAAGCGAGGGTTCGATAACAGGCTGTCCAGGTCAATACCCGAAGCTCAACACGAACCAGACTGGCCGGGATCAATGCGATCAGCAGACTCGCCAGCAGCAATCCCGTGGACCAGCAAAACCAGTTCCAGAGCCAGGCCTGGGAAGGCAGGTCAAAGGCATACTCTGGTTCGACGGAAAGAATCTGTCCCGCCCAGTCCACATATCGTTCCTGGGGGATCTCATCCACACGCAATGTCTGTTGCTGAGTTGGCAGTAATTCCGGCTTCCCCACATAGATACAGGCCGCCCGCGACTGATTGCGAACATAAACACAGCCACGATGCAGAATCGGAGGCGTCCAGGTCAATTCTCCTGTCAGAACAGAACAGCGCGCCAGAATATCACATTCCTCCGGATTGATTCTTAATAAAATCAGTTCACCACGCTCGTTGAGCAAAATCAGTTTATCGTCGGCAACGATGATCCCTGCCTGACCAATCTCGTCCGAAGTATCATTGGTGGAGCGTTCCGGTCTGCCTGAACCCTGCTCCCATAATTCGTTTCCCGTCAGAAAGTCAATGCAGCGGAACTTTCCCCGCGATGGTCGTTGTGTTTTTGACTGCTGATCAAAAATGTCAAAGCCATAGATCTGATCCCCCACAAGGACACTCGAAAGAACATCATTCGCTAAGATCCTGGAACGCCAGATCGTTTTAAGTGTGGCCCCATTTTCAAACTCTGCGGGGATTTCGAACAATTGAGAGCCCGACCTGAAGGGAGCGGCAATCCATAGATATGGCTCCCGATAGAGTGGCCAGGACGAATGTTCGTCGTATCCTTCTGAAAGATCATGTTCCAGAAGTAATTCACCGGTTTTCAGATCGTGAAGTACCAGTGCATTCTCCAGGTAACCCACGATCAGTTTTCGTCTATTTCGTACAATGGGCATAGCCGGCGTATAACTGGCTGGTTGACTTCCTGCCTGCCAGGCTGTCTTTCCATCCTCCAGATGCAAGGCGACCAGGCTTGCCCCGGGACCTCCGACAGGCATTACGACCAGTTGATCGACGACCGTAGGCGAACAGGCATAACCAAAGCCGGTCCCCCCATCCCCTTTGAATTCTGTGACGAGATTGCGCGACCAGATTAATTTTCCAGTGTCTGCATTCAGGCAACCAACCAGCCCGCTGGGACCGGCAAACAACAGACGCCCCTCTGCCAGTGTTGGAGTGGCACGCGGTCCCGGGTAAACTCCCGCCAGTTCGTAAGGCCAGTCATACCAATACTTCCAGATTTCTGTTCCCGAACGGGCATCCAGACAATAGACATACTGCCCCTGCAGGTTCTGTCCCTGGGTATAAACCCGATTTCCTCGCGCCACAAAAGCAGAGTACCCCTGGCCCAGTTCTTTGACCCACAGCACCGGCGGCCCCGCGGCGGGCCAGGTATCGGCGATATGGATCTCAGGGGAATGCGCATCAAAATGAAGTCCCCTGACCGCGGGCCAACCTGCTTCTTTGACATCTGCCGGTAGAAATGGACTGGGAACGATTGCCTGTGCAGATAAAGGTCCGGGAGAAGTCAGCAAAGATAAAATCAACAGCAGCCAGGCTGCCTGACACAGCTGGACGAGAATCCCTCGCGCAGGGGGTAATGGCTCTTTTATCACGGGCTGTTCATTCAATATCGAAGTCGATTCAGAATCTTAATTCAGAAATGTCAGGAACCAGCTGCCGAAAGTTTAGAGAGTGCCTCAAGTGCCTCGACCGGAACGGTCATGGACGAATCCAGTGATTTCAAAGCATGCACGACAGGAGTCAGTGTGTCTCTCAAATCCTCGTTATCAGAAGCCAGGTGATGTAAAACAAAACAGGCACCATCTCTGAACTCCGCGGGATCTTTGATTAATGCATGCAAAATCTCCGGCACGGCCTTTTCATTCAATGCGATCAATGCATCGCCGGCCACCCATTTCACACTGGTATCATCTGTTAAAGCTTCTACTAAAGCAGGTACTGCATCCGGGTCGCAGATGGCTTCAAGCGATTTGGCTGCTTCCCAGCGCCGCATTTCGGAAGCACTTCCCAATGCTTCCGCCAATGCAGGGACCGCTGGCTTCCCGAGTTTTGTCAAACTCTTCCGAGCGGACTGGCGTAACTCACTGTCTGAACTGTCAAGCTGACTGATCCATTCAGCAACTTGAGGATCTGCGATATCTGTCTGATATGGTTTATCGGTCATCACCGTTTCTCCTGCTGATTAGACAGTTAAAATACTGAAAACGACAACAAGCGGTATTATAACATTTTTCAAATCAAATTACACAATTCTTTCCAGTTTGGCATCGAATACGAATCTACCAGAATCCATCACCGTATCACAGTTTACAATGATTGCTGTATCCCCGTTGAGTCATTACAATCATGCAGATGGTTAATTGATAAGAATAATCGTACGCAGACAATGAAATCCGGTAAACGGTATGCCACATCGATTGAACAGACTTCTGGTTTTTCCGCTCCTGCTTCTTGCGATCAGTCTTCCACTGCGTTGGGGGCACAGCCATGAAAGACTTCTGGGACAACAACTGGCTCAACACATACAGTTGTTCCACCCTCCTTTTCAAAATCAGTCACTCCCCTCTGGCTGGCATTCACACCCTCTCTTCCCCGGTGTTGTCCTGGAAGACCACGACCATTCATTCGCCATCAACAATTCGTCTGCCAGCGGATTTCAGTCACCTGTTGAGCGCGTGCATTCTGACCTTAAGCCTGTTGATCCGGGCATGCCTGATTTTTCAGACCTCAACCTGCTTCAGCGTAATCGTCTCGAAAGACAGGCTTACAAAGTATGCAGCACGCAGACTTATCTGTATCTTCAGATTCTGCTCATTTAAAGCTGCGTAAATCACGAGCAGATATTACAAATCCACAACTGAATTTTTCTGTAATCCACCCACTTCAAGGAACTCCCAAAATGAATTTGAACATAAGACTGATCATTTCCGTCTGTTTCACCCTGTTGATCGGCATAACACTGGCATTCAACTCGTCTTCTTCCGTGCAGGCAGAACCGGCCAATGGCAAGAAAGAGGCAGGTGAACCGGTTGAGCCGGATATGCACGAGTTTATGGAGTACGTTTTTCAACCCACTTACAAACGACTCAAACAGGCGATGGCTGCAGAACCTGCCGACAGAAGTGGCTGGAAAACGATCAAAGCCGACTCTCTGATTCTCGCAGAAGGGGGCAATCTTTTACTTCTGCATGATCCTGAAAAAAACCGTAAAGAATGGGACGCCCACAGTATTGAGGTCCGTAAAGCAGGTGGTTTGCTTTATAAATCAGCGAAAGCAAAAGATTTTAAAGCAGCTCAACGGCACTATCAATCCATGCTGAAAAACTGCAATGCCTGTCATCAACAGTTTGCAGGCGGCAAGCATCAGCTGAAACCCTGATCTCAAGACCTGTCCCAGATATTTCATTACCGCCTGTGTGCCTTAAACGGGCAGCAGGCGGTAATGATCGAATTTGCTGTTTCATGCTGGCTGAACCAGAGGACTGAAGTTCTTTACTCAGGTTTCTGCTGCGAATCTATTTCCGCGTGGGTTGCTTTACTGATGAGCTGCTTCAACTTAGATTCCGGGCTCACCAGTTTTTTCGCCAGAATATCCTGCTCGGTAAATTTCGCCAGTAATATTTCGCCATCCGTGGATCGATTGCGATCGTATGAAATATAAATCGATCCATCCGGCGCCTGAAAACCATCGGGGTAGGAAATTCCTTTTCGCTCATCAATCACCAGCCCGCCCTGCCAGGTCAGACCATCATCGTCTGAGAGCCAGGCACTTAACTGTACCCTCCCCTGATGGGAGTCAATCTTATCTCCATGCTTGATGAGCAACAACCGCCCTGATGCCAGTCGACGGATATGGAAACGCGCGTTGGGCTGACGAATCTGTGGAGGCTGTGTAGGATTCGCCCAGGTTCGGCCGCCATCCGTCGATATCGTCTGCATAATGCCTTTTCGGGTCCGCGCCAGCATCCAGAGTGAACCGTCCCTGCGTTCGACGATCATATGTTCGTGCCAGTCCGGGTTGGGAAAAGTCGCTGCGCCACGGCGTTGCCAGGTGGCTCCCTGATCGGTCGAAACGAATACATTCGCTCCACGCTGGGAATCCAGCTCTTGAAAGCAACCTTTAAAGGGTCCGAAACCGCTACGCTGATCCAGCGAGATCGGCAGTATCCACTCTCCATTCGATAACACAGTCGGTTTATTTAAAGTGACTCCATGCCAGATCCGGCGTGGCTTGGACCATTTTGGATCTGCGGCATCGGGATTCTCACATACCGTTGCCCAGACTCCTGCCCGGCCATCGAACATATGCAGTGATTGATCAAAGATCAGCCAGAGCCGCCCGAGCGGATCAGTCCAGAGATTGCCAACCAGAATACTGCGATCAATGGGATGATCCGGCGAATGGGAATCCAGGACCACACGCGGCCGTGACCAGCTTGCCCCGTCATCATCACTGGAGGCAAGTACAAAAAAAGCCTCGGGACTGTCGCCCCCTGCCACCCAGCAGGCCCAGAGGCGCCCGCCAGGCGTTCTTTCGATGCCGATTGTCATACCGTAATCAAGTTTGTCATAGTCATATTCAGGAAGCGGTGAAGTATTCACCACTGGCGGAACCAATGCCAGATCGGCCAGCCGTTCCATATTTTTAATCTCAGCCTGTTTCTCTTTTTTTGACCTGGGAGTCGCTTCAGTTACTTCGACGCTTGTATCAGCCCCCATTACGATTAACACCAGTTTCTGAAACCGCAGATGCTCTCCTTGTTTTACCTGTTTCCGCCAGGTAGTCACCCGATTGATTTCACCCGGGAAGAGCGGAAATTCCGGGAGATCCACTTTTTCAAATCCCTGTCGAATCAGCTCAAGTTCTCGACTCGCCGCTCCAGGTCGTCTGGCGGGAGTCAGGGCATACAGAGTTCCCGCTGTATTGCAGACCACTTCATACCCCTCAATAGTTGTTTTGAGGAACTTCAGTCCTTTCAATAACTCAGGAACTTCCTGGAGTCTGTATTGACGATCGCTAAACAGTTCTACGCCCGGCTGCATAATTGCGGGCTGAACAACCGGTTTTGGTTTCGGCTTTCTTTGCATGCCCGCTTGAGAAGCAAACTCCCCCTTCGCTTCGAGTTTACCAAACATGATTCGCTCTTTACGACTGGGAGAAGAATCTCCCTGTGTGACGCAGAGCCAGATAGCTCCTTCGTATTCTGCGAAAGCCGGATATTGAAACGAGTGAGGTGTTTCGAAGCGGTACTTGCGCTGCCAGGTCTTCCCATCGCGGGAGACATCAATGTTAAAGACGCTGCGATTCACACCCTCAATCCGTGTCGCTTCCTGCCAACCCAGATAATACACTTCACCAAATTTATCGAAGGTCGGTTTTGAATTCGTGCCATTGGGAACGGCAGGAATTGGTGCACCCACTGTCCAGTTATGACCATCCTGGCTGGTGGTGAAATAGTAATTGCGATCACCACCATCATTACGGCAGATGGCCATCCAGGTTCCATCGGACAGGCGATTGATGGCCGACTCACTCAGTTGTGCGGACTGGGGTTCGTTGTAATGCCCGAGTACTTCAATCGTATCATGCTGATCAGTGATGCGGGCGAGTGCATTCTGTTTTCCTGCAAAATTATTAATGGCGATATAAGTCTGATTTCCCCAGTTTTTGAAGGAATCAAACAGATAAAGCCCGAAATCTTTAGCCGGTTTCCTGAAACCGTCCGCAACGGCATCGACATGAAAATACTGCGGCTGCATATCGAAGGTACCAGCAGCGGTTTTCAGTTTGACCTTATGGATTTTGTTTTCGAAAGCACGGGCAGGAATATCAAAATCAATATACCAGGTTTGAGCCTGTCGCTTGCCGGGCTGTTCACTGGCAAAAAAACAACGCAGGGTATTTTCATCATGTTGAAGAATCCGGGGTACAAAACAGGCACCGACGGGCAATGTTTCATTTTCGTACTTCTGGCTGCTGCGTGCGAAGGGAATGACCGCTTCGACTTTTAACGACGTCAGATCTACGATCGACATTGCGCAGTAGATTTCAGGCCAGCCGGCACTTTCACCGGCTCGGGTATCATTGACCTCTGCAACGATAAAGGCGTGATCGTTTAACAGGACCATTTCCGCATCGTGAGCTCCCTTCACCTGTTTTCCTGTGACCGGGATCAGCCGTTCCAGAACCTGATCGCCGGCGAGGGCGGCATCCCAGCCAGCGGGTACCAGTGGTTCCGCAGCAGTGCACAGCGAAACAAACAGAAAGAAGTTGAAAGTGAAGCCGAGCGCGTATTTCATGGGAGTCATTCTTTTCTATAGTTTTCAATGAATTGAATGCAGGTCTCTGTTATAACGATATTTATTATGCACAACCGAGCAGTTTTCGAACAGTCAGACGTGGCGAGATAAAGCGTTTTGAGTAGTCTGCGGAGATAAAGTAAGAGGTGATGAGCACGAATTCAAATCAGGAATCACAGACAACAACGAGCGGAAGTCTGGCACCGTGGACAACCGGCGATCTGCCCGCGCCGCCTCCTTTTACGATTCGCAATTTATTTCGCACGATTGGCCCCGGAGCAATTTTACTCGCGGGTTCCATTGGAGGAGGTGAATGGCTGGTCGGACCGACCATTACGGTCAAGTACGGATTGGATATTCTGTGGATCGCCACAGTTGCGATTGTGCTGCAGTTGCTGTTTAACCTCGAAGCAATCCGTTACACACTTTATACGGGTGAACCGATCCTGGTGGGAATCATGCGCTTACGTCCCGGCTCCCGCTTCTGGGCCAGCGGTTACATCTTCGCCACCATTGCCCAACTGGGAGTACCTGCCCTGGCGGCGGGTTGTGCCTCTGTGCTCTTCGCCGCGTTTGCCGGCCATATCGCCGGCGAAGGAGATGCCACGTACCTCAGCTATTTAACTTATGTTGTGATCCTGGTGACGGTGGGAATCCTGCTTAGCGGCAAGACGATTGAACGCATGCTGGAATATTTTTCCTGGGCAATGATCGCGTTCATTTTTTCGTTTCTGATTATTGTGAATGTACTTTTCGTACCACTGGAACACTGGCTGAAAACGTTAAGTGGATTCTTTCAGTTTGGACGACTCCCCCCTGATATTGATATTTTGTTGCTGGCTGCTTTTGCTGCGACCGCGGGCTCCGGAGGCATCGGCAACCTGGTGATCACCAACTGGTATCGCGATAAAGGTTTTGGCATGGGGAGCAGGGTTGGCTCGATTTCGAGTGCCTTCAGTCACAGTGAGGTACAGCTGTCCGCAACAGGTCAGGTTTTTCCCATCACCGACGAGAATCTCCAAAACTGGCGATCCTGGTGGAAGTATGTCTCTGCAGACCAGATCTGGCTCTGGGGTATGGGTTGTCTGGTCGGCATGTTTTTGAACGTCAATCTGGCGACAGCCGTCATCCCGGAGAATACGGAGATGGATCACATGGCAGCAGGTGCTTTCCAGGCCCGCTACATGGCGGAACATCTCTGGTCAGGTTTCTGGTGGCTGGCGCTGTTGAATGGGTTCTGGGTGCTGATGTCGACTCATTTAAGTAATACCGATGTTTTGATTCGCACGGTGACCGATATTGTCTGGGTGGCCAGCCCGCAGGTGCGTGAACACCGTAGAATGAATATCAGCCGGCTGTATTACTTCTTTCTGACGCTTGCCACGATCTGGGGACTGCTGGCGGTGAACTGGGGCCATGCACTGTCCCTGTTCAAAATTCTGGGAGCCGTCGCCGGGCCTGTACTCGCTATTGCTGCGGTACAGATCCTGATTGTCAACACGAGGCTGCTACCTGAAGAACTGCGGCCTCACCTCTGGCGGCGCGGTGCCTTGATACTGTGTGCAATCTGTTACGGATGCCTGTCGCTGGCTTTGCTTTGGGACTTGTATTTATCGCTGAGATGAGCCAGACTGTACTGTACAAAGAGCGTGCTCATTGGATCATGGAGATTCCAGCTGTGAAGCAACTTGTATCTACCAGCGAAGATTGCCCCCCAGTTTTCCCGCAAACGGTTTTGTTAGCGATCCTGTTCTGTGCTACTCTTCCCTCTTTCTCTGCTGCTGCTGAGAATCCTGCCGCACAAACACCTGTGTTTTATGAAAGCAGGATCCAAAATCTCTTCGAAGAGAAGTGCCTCAGCTGTCACAATGCAAAAACCAGAAAAGCGGGACTGGATCTGAGCTCTCCCGAGAGTATCCTCAAAGGCAGCGAGTCGGGGCGGATCATCCAGGCGGGTGACGCTGATGCCAGTCTGTTGTTTCAGATGATCGAATCATCTGAAATGCCGCCCGATGAGAAAAAACATTTCAGCAAAGAGGAACTTCAGCAGTTGCGTCACTGGTTGAACACCGGTGCCCACTTTCGCGAAAAAGTCAAAACAGCGCCTGCTGTCACGCAGCACGAGATTATTCCCCTGCTCCATTTGCGATGTGTGGTCTGTCACGGGGGCCGGCGCAAAGAAGCCGGTCTGGACCTGCGAACCAAAGCCTCCATTGTCAAGGGGGGCAAATCCGGGCCGGCAGTCATTCCGGGTAATCCGTCAGACAGCCTGTTGCTCAAACGAATTCATGCAGGTGAAATGCCACCCCCGCGTAAGCTGGTCTCTGCCAGCGTCAAACCGATGCAGGACAACGAACGGGAACTGCTTTCGCAGTGGATTGCGCTGAAACTACCGGAAGTAGATGCGCCGCGAAGTGAGGAAGAAGCACTGATAACGGAGGCTGATCGAAAATTCTGGTCTTTTCAGCCCCCCGTACAGCCAAAGCCACCGAAAGTTGAGGGGCAGGACCGGGTACAGAATCCGATTGATGCATTTGTTTTACAGCGTCTGGAACAGAAGGGGCTGAGCCTGTCTCCTGCCGCCAGCAGACGAACTTTAATTCGCCGACTCTATTTTGATTTGACCGGGTTGCCTCCGCAGCCTGAGGAAATCGAACAGTTTCTCAACGATACCGATCCGCGGGCTTATGAAAAACTGGTGGACCAGCTGCTCGCATCCCGTCGCTATGGCGAACGGTGGGCACGGCACTGGCTGGATGCCGCCGGCTACGCGGATTCGGAAGGTGCACAGAATGAAGACAAACTGCGGCCTCACATGTACCGCTATCGTGATTACGTGATTCGGGCCTTGAATGAAGACAAGCCTTATTCGCGTTTTCTGATAGAACAGATCGCCGGGGATGAACTGGTCGATTACCAGTCAGGGAAAATCACGCCGGAAATTTACGACTGCCTGGTTGCGACAGGATTTCTGCGAACCGCCCCCGACCGTACGTTTGCGGACATCACGAACTTTGTCCCGGATCGCCTGGAAGTCATCGCCGACGAGATGGACATCCTCGGTTCTGCCGTGCTGGGGTTAACCATTAAGTGTGCCCGCTGTCATTCCCATAAATTTGATCCCATTCCTCAACGCGATTACTATCGCCTGACTGCGGTTTTCAAAGAAGCCTATGATGAACACGACTGGCTCAAATCACAGGGACCACGGACGCTGTCATATATCCCGAAGGAAGAACGCGACAAATATCATCAGCGCGAACAGGAACTGGCTGCCAAAGTGCAGCAGATCGAGCAGGAAATTGCTAAGCTGACAAAACAGACACAGAAGCTGCAGATGGAAAAGCAGGCCAAATCGCTGGAAGAAGCCGACCCGCAATACAAACAGAAATGTGATCAGTTACAGCAGAAGATCAAAGCATGGGAGGCTAGACGGCAACCCCAACCACGGATTCGCGCCCTCTGGTCCCGGGGAACCCCTTCCCCCAGTTATATTCTCATGCGCGGCAACTATCTTACGCCGGGACGCCCTGTCGAACCGGGTGTGCCTGCTGTCCTCTCCGGCAAAGAAAACCCGCTGGAGGTGATTTCCAGGCCCGTTGAACAGGAAAACAAGGGGGGACGACGACTGGCGTTTGCCCGCTGGCTGACTCAGCCGGACCATCCATTGACCGCGCGGGTCATGGTCAATCGCATCTGGATGCATCATTTTGGCAGAGGAATTGTCAAGACACCCGAGAACTTTGGACGGGCAGGAGAACGCCCGACTCACCCGGAACTGCTGGACTGGCTGGCAACAGAATTTGTCCGGCAGGGCTGGAGCCTGAAAGCCCTGCATCGGTTGATGGTAACCTCAGAGACTTATCGACAGTCCTCCGCGGTATCGGATGAGGCATTGCGCGGAGACCCGGATGGCAGCCTGCTCTCGCGGATGCCTTTAAAGAGGATGGAAGGTGAAGTACTTCGGGATACGCTGCTCTACCTGTCAGGCCGATTGGATGAAACTCCTTATGGGCCTGCCGATCCGGTTGATGTACGCCGTGATGGTCTGGTGACATCCCAAGTTTCCGATCAGGGCTGGCGCAGAAGCATCTATGTTCTGCAACGCCGCACACAGATACCAACGCTGCTGGAAAACTTTGACTATCCACAGATGGGCCCGAACTGTATTCGACGCGGCGAATCACTGGTGGCGCCCCAGGCGTTACACTTATTGAACGATCAGATGATTCATCGACTGGCGACTGACTTCGCTGCAAAAGTCTCCAGTCAGGCTGGCAATGATTCTACTGCTCAAGTGGAACAGATCTACCTGCAGGCATTCGGTCGGGAAGCATCTCAGGAGGATATTTCCATTGGGATAGAGACTATGAATGCATTGAATCAGGAATGGTTAAAAGCGAATCCCAAATTCACAGCAGAGGAAGCAGCTCATAAATCGCTGACTAATTATTGTCATGCGATTTTCAATCTGGCCGAATTTCAATATATCGATTGAATGGATCTGTGGCTCCATATTACTGCAGTAGAAAGTAATGTCGTATGAATCCTGAAAGCTCTGTCCAGAATCTAATTCCTCGCCGCAGTTTTTTTCAGCAGGTCTCCACGGGGTTGCAGGGAGCCGCCCTGACCTGGTTATTGAAACAGGATCTGTACGCTGAGGAAAAAACGAAACCGGCTCACCAGACTCCCCAGTTCGGCCCTCATCACCAGCCGCGCGCCAAATCGGTCATTCATTTATTCATGAACGGCGGTCCCAGCCAGATGGACCTGTTTGATCCTAAGCCTTATCTGGACAAACACCATGGCCAGGATTACTTTCAAAAAATTGCCGGTGAAGTCGAGTTTCCTGCCCAGGCGGGTGCGATCATGCGCAGCCCCTTCAAGTTCGCACAGCATGGCGAATCAGGGATGTGGGTCTCGGATATCATGCCTCACCTGGCGGAGCAGGTCGATGAAATCACCATGATCCGATCGATGTATACGACCAATTTAACCCATGAACCGGCGCTCTATAAAATCCAATCAGGCAGTGAATTCACAGGGCACCCTTCCCTGGGCGCCTGGGTTTCCTATGGACTGGGAAGCGAAAACCAGAATCTACCCACCTATGTCGTACTGGATGATCCACGTGGTCTTCCCGTAAACGGGATTGAAAACTGGCAGGCAGGATTTCTGCCGGCACAACATCAGGGCACACGCTTTCGCGCCACCGGTTCGCCCGTGCTGAACCTCAAACCCGATTACGAACAACCTTCTTTAGTCACACAACTGGAACGCGATCTGATTACCCGCCTGGATCGAATTCATCAGCGTAAGCGAGCACACCATCATCAACTGGAAGCGCGGATTTCCTCTTACGCTCTGGCCGCCCGTATGCAAATCGCGGCCTCCGATGCGCTCGATCTCTCGCAGGAAACAGAGGAGACTCAGCAACAGTATGGTATCGACCAGCCTGTGACGGAATCTTATGGTCGCCGCTGCCTGATTGCACGCCGTCTGGTTGAGCGGGGTGTGAGGTTCGTCCAACTATTTATCAACAGCCAGATCTGGGATACGCACAGTTCTATCGCTTCTAACTTGAAAAAAGCCTGCCAGCGGACAGATCAACCAGTGGCGGCATTACTTCAAGACCTGAAACAACGTGGTTTACTGGATGACACTCTGGTCATGTGGGGTGGCGAAATGGGACGTTTACCCATTGCCCAACTGGCAGCAAATAAAGATGCCAGCAAATCAGGTCGCGATCATAACAAGAATGCCCTGTGCACCTGGATGGCTGGTGGCGGCGTGAAAAAGGGACTGGTCTGGGGCGCCACCGATGAGTTGGGCTTCGCTGCGGTCGAGAACCGGGTCAGTGTTCCTGACTGGCATACGACGATGCTGCATTTACTGGGGTTAAACCACGAAGAACTGTTTATTGAACGCAATGGACTGAAAGAGCGTCTGACCGGAGTAGGTAATAATCCCCAAATCATACAGGGGATACTGGCTTAAGTTAATCTTCTCAGCACCAGCAGGTCCTGGCCGAATGCCAAGTCCGAATTCGAGCTTACAGCATCGTAACTGGAGTAATTCCTCACCTTTCAAATTGAGACCAAATGTCGCCTTACAACAAATAGGGAAATTTTTTCACAATTAATTAGCATTCCTAATCCAAAACGTTAGGATCAGATAAAACCCTCTCTTCCTGATTCTTTCAGAGTCAGGACAATCGTCGATGATTCTTGTAAAAACTCCCATTTCGGGAAATTGAAAACCAAAATTCGTGTCACAACAAAAAGCAGGCAGTTTCAAAAACAATTGATTCGAAACCGACAGGAGGCACCATGTTTAAACGTGTTACTTCGTGGTTGAATTATCTGCTGCTCAGCCCCGCTGTCTTGTGTATTGTACTCGTTTCGTTTTTTTCAGGTTCTCTGCTGCTCTGTAATCACCTGATTAATGTGGATACTTCAGGAAGACCGCTGACACATCAAAGCACAATATTTAAAAACCACCCCGTCACCCAGGAATTAATAGATGCCACCAGTGAATTGAACTGGCAATCCAACCCGGAACTGGTATCCCGGGTAGACGAATTGTGTGAGATTCTGGCGCAAATGAAAGCGGACCGGGAACAGAATATTCTTTCCAAAGCAGACAAAGATCATTTAGATGATCATCAAGACTGGTTTGTTGATATTTCCGTACCAGTCAGACAGGCTTCCATGGAATCAATTCGTGAGTCGGAGATGTGAAGTACCGGGTCAGAAGTAAGATGATCAGTACAGAACAGCAGTCGCCGTTCAATGCAAACCGTAGCGGCTCATCTTATAATGTAGTGTGCGAACACTGACCCCTAACAGTTTAGCAGTTTTTTCACGATGATAATCACATGAAGCGAGTGCCGCTGTAATTGCTGCCTGCTCTGCAGCTTCGGTCACTTCTACCAGCGTTTTTACAGGAACTGATGTGGCCGAAATTTCGGGATTCAGTTCAACGGGTATATCTGTCGCGTGAATCACTTCCCCCGGCAGAGTCACCACCAGTCGTTCAATGACATTGCGAAGCTGCCGTACATTTCCAGGCCAGCGTGCTCTGGCAAACTTCTGCATTGCCTCGGGAGAAACCTGTTTTAAGGGCCGGTTATGCCTCTGGCAGAAGTGCGTCAGGAAATGTTCGATCAACAGGGGAATATCATCTTTACGTTCGCGGAGCGCCGGTATCTGAATCGGGATTACATTCAGTCGATAAAACAGATCCTCACGAAAGGAGCCGTCCTCAATCAATGGCTCAACCGATTTATTGGTCGCAGAGATAATCCGGGCGTCACTGGTAAACACTTCTTCTCCTCCCACTCGCATGAACTGCTGCGTTTCCAGGACGCGGAGTAAATCGACCTGGCTTTTGGCTGGCATCTCTGTCACTTCGTCCAGAAACAGGGATCCTCCCTGGGCCTGCTCGAAGCAGCCCGGCTTCTGTCGGGTTGCACCGCTGAACGACCCTTTTTCATGTCCGAATAATTCACTTTCAAGAAGCGTTTCGGGCATGGCACCGAGGTTCACGGCAATAAAGGGACCGCTGCAACGATTACTTAAATCATGCACGGCACGGGCAACCAGTTCTTTCCCGGTGCCACTTTCCCCCTGAATCAGAATCGTCGCATCGGTCGCTGCCACCTGACGTATCTGCTGAAACACATCATTCATAGCGGCGCAGTTTCCAATGATACCGGAAACTTCACCGGCGTTAACCAGGCGATTTCTTAATTCAAGATTCTCAATCTGTAAACGATGATGCTCTCGCGCCTTGCGAACCTGATGTCGAATCAGGTCCAGATCCAGAGGCTTGGTGATAAAATCAAATGCCCCCAGGCGCATGGATTTCACCGCTGTTTCCACGGTTCCATGGGCCGTTATGAGGATCGTTGTTGTCTGCGGACGGATGTGAAGAATCTGATCAATTAATTCGAGCCCGTCCATTTTCCCCGGCAAGCGAACATCGGCAATGACCAACTGAAAAAAACCTTCTTGGAATTTAGCAAGCCCTTGTTCTGCATCTTGTGCCGTCTCTAATACGTCGGCTTCGCGCGCTAAGCCTTTTGCCAGCCCCGAACGAATGTTGGGTTCATCATCGATGATCAGTATTCCAAATCCATCAGAATTCATGGTTTCTCGTTTATTGGCAATAGTACTGAAAAAGCAGTTCCACCAGCACCCGTCTCCAAATCAATGGTACCATCATGCTGTCTTACAATCTTTTCACATAGAGCAAGTCCCATGCCGGTTCCGTCATTACGGGTTGTAAAATAGGGATCAAAGATGCGATCACGGTACTCGGCTGGAATTCCCTTACCGCTATCGGACACCTTTATACGCAGCCATTCCCCTTCCTGCTGTAAACCAATTGAAAGAATCCCCCCCTCAGGCATGGCCTGCAGTGCATTCAATGCCAGATTCAGGAGCACCTGATCCATGTGAACAGAATCTGCTTTTATGGCAGGGAGGTTTTCTTCTGCAAGATTTACCTCCACTTTGACGTGCTGCTGTTCTGCCTGAGGTCGAATAAACCGCGCTAACTTGTTGATTAAGGTTCCCAGATCAACGTCCGTACGTCCTGGCTCAGACATGGAGGCATAGTCGCGAAATCCCTCCAGAACGGCTGTCAGGCGGATAATTTCAGTATGAATTACCCCCAGCATTTCATTGACATCTTCGCTGGTCGTCTGCCCCATGAGAGCTTCATCCAACAGTTGAACATGCAGAGAGAGTGCACTCAGTGGATTTTTAATTTCATGTTGCAACCCCGTAGCGAGTGACCCCAGACCTGCATATCGTTCCATTCTGCGCAGTCTCTGTTCCATCAGAGCGCGCTCTGTCACATCGCGAACGTGGAGCACGGTCCCCAGTTCTTCCTGTTGCTCATTCCTCAGTAAACTGCACCCTGCCCGGAGAGTCTGTTCATGTCCCTGTGTTGTAATCGTATAATCACAGTCTCTGACAGGAGAATGATGCGCATTGACATGACTGCAGATCACCGACAGCAGGGTGTGTTCAATGCCAACCACAGATAAAGGCTGATCAATAACATTCCCATGCAGGCCGAGTAATTCCATTCCGCGCGGATTGATACTGGTGATGACTTCCTCTCGATCTGTCGTCAGGACTCCCTGATCCATGCTGGCCAGCACATCACTTGCCAGAACTTTGACCTCACGTAAAGAACGTTCACTATTTAAATAGGCGCGAACCAGCAAAGCCAGAGCAACTGCGGTAACACAGAGATTCAACACCAGCAGGATCGATAACTGTGACTGAAATCGTAATTCCCCCGCCAGTTCCCTCGCGACAGCCAGATCACTGTCCGGCAGATCTCGTATAATCCGCGCTACAATTTCCTGTTCACGCTGGAAATCCGCGAGAATCCAAAGAGTCACTATCAGTCCTGTGAGACTCAGTAGAGCCAGACCGCCGATTGCCAGTTGAAACCCGCGACTGACTCGCGTCTTGTAGACATGAAACATCTATAGGATCCCGCCCGCCATACATTTCTCTCCCTGCAGGAATGAGTGTCCGCAATAACATCCCCGAACAGCCATCCTGCTGGAACAGATCATTCTAAACTCTATTGTATACAAAACATTTTAGTCGGTAATTGTAATTTCTCAATGAGTTGAAGCCCGTGCTTTTGCTTACCCATCTGCAGAATCTTGCAGACAATATGCAGCAGTTTGCACATATCATAAATCTGGAGTGGACTGACATAGAGTTTCACCCACAATAAGAAAGAGGATAATCCTTTCTACAGTTTTATGAAAAGAGTTTGAAGAAGAGAGACTTCTGCCAGCTTCCAAACCAGCAACTGTATTCAAACACGTTTCATTTGAGATCTGAAAAGGAAACCTGGATCTCACGAACAGGAAAGCAAGCATTAATTGTACCGTGGACATGTTCATGAATCAGTCTCCCCTTGTTACAAATCAGTAATCGATGAAGATTCAGTGTATCACAACATGTACTGGAGCGGATCACATTTGGTCCTGGTGTCTGTCGATCTATTAAACTCGATTCACATGAACCTGGAGACGCTGCGTAAAACTTGCCACAGCCTGATAGACATTTTTCTGATCCATTGTCTTCTGATCGGCTGCATCCATTGTCAACAAACTGCCCTTAATGAAACGAACATTCATCCTTGTAAACTTAGCTGTGTGAGAAATCGGAGCCAGACAGGTCAGCCTGATTGCCACACATTAGTGCTTGACTGCGCCACCATCATGTAATATTTTATATTACATGATACGAAACAGCAAATTATCTGGTATTCTTCACATTCTGCTTCACATGGCCGAGCATCCAGGCCCTGTCACATCAAAACACCTGTCCGAAATGATGGTCACTAATCCGGTAGTCATCCGACAAACCATGGCAGGCCTCAGGAAGCAGGGATATGTTAAATCAGAAAAGGGACATGGCGGCGGTTGGACGCTGGCGTGTGATCCCTCGACTGTGACATTGCAGGATATCTACGCAGCGCTCGGGAGCCCATCTCTACTTGCCATAAGCAATCGAACTGCATCGCCAGGATGCCTGGTAGAACAAGCCGTGAACTCTACTCTCCAGCAGACCTTCAACGAAGCAGAGGAACTACTGCTTTCCCGTTTTGGTGAAATCACGCTGGCTATGTTGATCGCAGAGTGTCACGCAAATGCCACAGCTCGTGGAAATAACTCTCAATGTTATGGAGCCTCTTGATGGATCAGCACTCCTCTGCCCCACCAGACCCGTTCTCTGATCCTCAAAGTGTAGCACGATATAAAGAGGGGCCGCCGCGCATTGTGCCGGGGTTTGCTGACATGCAGCGCATGACGACTCTCCTCCTTTCTGAACGTGTTCCGCAGAAAGGTCGGGTGCTCGTCGTTGGAGCAGGAGGTGGCTTGGAGTTACAAACATTCGCGCAGGCACACCCGGGTTGGACCTTCGACGGGGTTGACCCGTCTGCTGAAATGATCCGACTTGCCGAGCAGACTTTGGGACCGCTCTTGTCGCGTGTCCGCTTGTATCCGGGGGAAGTCGACATGGCTCCGGACGGACCATTTGATGCAGCAACCTGCCTTTTAACGATGCACTTTGTAGAACGGAAAAAGCGGCGACGTATGGCAGTTGAAATTCGCCGCCGGCTGCGTCCCGGATCGCCTTTTGTGGTAGTTCACATGAGTATTCCTGATTATGAAGATGAAAAAGCACGGGCTCACTGGTTATCGCGCTATGCAGCCTTTGCTGTCAGTTCCGGAGTTGATCCCCGGAACGCGGATACTGCCCGGACCACAATGGAATCACGTTTAAATATTCTCACTCCCGAGCATGACGAAGCGATTTTGCATGAAGCGGGATTTTCGAATATCAACCTGTTTTATGCAGGATTCACATTTCGTGGCTGGGTGGCGTATGCCTGATGCAATTCTGCCAGGCACCTCTACAACGAGTTCAGCAGCTTGAATCTGAGTTCTGAAATATATCATATTTAACGAGAGCGTCTTTCGATCTATTATACTCGGTCCAATTGGACCCGGAGACGCTCCAATAAAACTTGAAACAGCCGAAAGTTGATCTCCTGTCAAAGCAGCAACAGGGGAAAAGGGCAATTCCATTACCGACATGACTGTTGTTGAGAAAAGAGAAACGTGCCCGTCGTGAAGCTCAGAGGCATTGACAGAAATCACGCAGTTGCCAGCCACCCATCATGCTAGCTACCCGCCAAAGTAAGCACATGAAGGTGACTGGCAAACTACGTTAACTCATGTCGAGAAAAAAACTGAACCTCCCACTCGCATGGGCATTGGTTATGCGCAACCGATAAAACTCAGGAAACCAGCACGACGGAACACGACTTTTCATACTGATGATCAAGCACGCTTTCAGACGACCATTTTCTGGAACCGTTTTGATCAAAAGATGATTCTCTTTTTCTCAGGTAATAAATTTGTCAGGATCACGAACACGAACGGACTCAAGATAAACAGTAATCGCATGTGTTTCAAAACGTGGCTGACGACAAAAGTCGACAATGGAATCTGCAATTTCATCTGTCGTAATCATTTCGATCCTGGTCTGCGAATGATCCATAAATGGTTCATCATAAACCTGGTGATGTCCCTGCCCCCAGCAGTTCATACACGTGAAACCTTTGATACCCAGCTTTTGAAAACTGGTTAACATTTCCTGTTCATAATGGGCTTCGGTAATCACAATCACTTTTGCCAACTCTATCGTCGCTGTCATGTCACTAATTCCTGTGAACGTAAGTGAATCCGCGATGTATGTATAAAATGAATGAGTGGATTGTCAAACTGAATGCAATGGAGAAGCACCGCTTTCCAACCCACTCATTCACTGGTGAAGTTTGCTGGTATTCTCTCTACTCGATTTATTTATGGGAGTGCCTGCAGTGGATTCATTTCTACCGGAAAGCCTCTCTCACACTTCCTCTGTTTTCTGATTCAGCCCCTTACCTGCAAATCGGGCTGCGCTCTTTGTTGTCATCTTTTCCAGAGTCATGCCACTGGAAAGTTTTTCATAACCACCTGTGCAACCAACATGTAGACGGGAATACCGATGGTAACGTTGTAAGTAAACGTGAGCCCCAACGATGCTGCCAGAGGCAGAGTGGGACTGGCTTCGGGGATGGCAAGTCTCTGCACAGCTGGTACAGCGATATAGGATGCTGCTCCACACAAAACGGCAAAGAGTGCATAAGTCCCCAGGTCAAACGGTTGCCCCAGAACGATACTGTAGCCATGGGCCACCAGAATTCCAATTATTGCAAAGACGTTTGGAGCAAGGACACCAAACATGATGAATCGCCAGCCAGCGGTCTTCAGGTCTTGCAAACGACGGCAGGCTGTAATTCCCATTTCCAGCAGGAACAGACACAACATACCGTGAAAAATATTAACAAACAAAGTATCGTCTGCACGCGTGACCGCCTCACCCTGCAGTCTCCCCAGAAATCCGATAATAATCCCGCCAAACAGCAGGTAAAGACCGGGATTCAGAAAAACTTCATGCAGAAGCTCTTTACTGAAAACGGGTTGTTTTTCCGTTTCCCCATCCAGTTCAACTGCCAGTTCCTGCTTTGTGGCAGTCACTGTTTGTGTTCTCTCAGCAACAGCCGCCATAGAATGGCCATGCATGCGACTTCCCTCATATCGAGTTAACGGTTCGCCGTCTTCATCGACTGTAATTTCTCCACCATCGTCTGCTCCTTCCATCGCTAACGCAGAATGGACGGCAGGTTGATAGCCGGATTCATGAGGCATATTCCCCTGGGGGTCCATACCTTGCTGGCGTAAACGCGATACGAGATAAAGGGCAACCAGACATCCCGGGATTTCCATAACAGCTAGCATCACTGGCATATAAGCAGCGTAAGCGATATTGGCCGCAGTAATCACGCCCAGACAGGTCACAAAAGTACCAGCAGAGTCTGACCCGTAAAACCCGGCGACAGTAGCCGCATCAACCTGACGCAATTTCGTCGTACGTTGCAAAATAAAATAAGCTATAGCACCAATACTCAGGTTTGTGATGAATCCGATCGCCATGAAACCCAGCGCCTGACCAAACTCGGCTAAAGACAGCGAAGCCAGTTCTTCCCCCCCGTGCCAGCCAATAGCAACCAGCAGGTACAGAGTCAGCCCCTGGTACACGGCTTTTGGAAATTCAAACGGCACCTTCAAAACAGGTATCAAAAAACCCATATAGAAAAACAGTAGAAGCGGTTTAAAAAGGTTGTGAGCAAAATTATGAATGAATTCTTCAAACAAACCAGTGCTCCTCAACTTGGCAGGTGCGATCGGTACGATTTCCGATCAGGGGATTGATCACTTAGAAGTTCACTCAATATTGCGGACATGAATTGAACAGGTTTGCTTGTAGCAATCAGCATACCGGTAAATCCAATCAATTGATTATGCAGGCTCCAAACGAGTGATATGCCTTGAAATGTAGGGCATTTACATTTGAAATTTTTATATGCGTGTCTGTTCGAAGCTCAAAAGACTGGAATCCATTCCTATACCGCCAGATAAAACATGCAAGATATTGCACCTCAAATGCAAGACAATGCAGACCCGTCAAGTGAAAAACCAGGTGAGTGCTGTTCGTACCGAGTTCAACCATCATTACCGGCTGGTGACTCAATTTCTGCTGAGGTCACTAAAGAAAATTCATCACCAGGCGATTCGATGGAATCTGGTAGACTTTACCTTGCTGAAATTTCAGCACTGATTTTTCAGGAGTTTACACAAAACCTCCTGCTCTGCGTCCGATTGAGATGGACAGAAGAAGTTGGCGATATGCGTTGATGTGTTCTGATAGGGGGGGGCGGAGCCAGACGGTACCGGAGTGATACAGCGTCGGCAGGAGTTGATTCAGTGAGAGATTTTCACCGATAGCTAGTTGAAATGGTGTTTTAGACTGTGTCCAGTTTTACCGTAGCGTCTCCGGGACCATTTGGATCGAGTATCATAGGCGGGGACGCCATGATTTAGCGTGACGCGTTCTAGATCTGGGTGACCTGTTCCTGTTCGCTGCGTTGCTGTTCGTCGACTGCTTTATGGTGTTCCCAGTTCCCGGCAGCTCCAGAACGTCGCTCATCGAGATTTTTCAAGACACTGGCCTTTCCATAAAGCAGGACGCGATCGTTCACTTCCAGACGTGTCCCTCCCCTGGGAGCCCCGACATAACTTGTGTCCGGTTTTTCAATCCCCAGTACTAGGATCCCTTCCGAATCCAATTTCAGCTCAGTCAGTTTTTTATCGGCAAGCCAGCCGTCGGGGTTCACATTCAGTTCCACCACAAGGTAGTCGCCCGTCAGATGGAGCAGTCCAGCGTAATCTCGAATTTCAAGATCAGTCCAGCGCTGGAGTGCATTCTGAATCACCCGGGAGATACGATGATCAATCCATTCACTGTAAGCAAGCATCCAGAGTAATGACAAGCCAGCAGCGAGAAGTGCAATGCGTAACCAGAGGCCTGTACTGGAATCTGCACCGACAAAGGAAATAATGAGAGAAGAAATTGCCGTTACGATTCCCGCATTACCCAGAATCATCAGTGTCATGATGATCCGACGACGAACAGGGTGACGCATCACTTTTTCCGTCTCACTGGTGGTGAATCCGGTACTGGTAAAAGCAGAGCGTGCCTGAAATCGTGCCAGTGGAGTGGAAAGCCCTGTCAACGTTAATGCGACTGTTGCCACTCGAACCACAATGATTGATACGACAACAATCACTATCAGAGAAATGATCGCAAACATGGTTCTTTTCAATTCAATGTAATGTTTTAAAATAATTGAACTTGATGCGATTCATTATTTTTTCGCAATGACCCAGACAGCATGCACAAGCCCGGGAATATAACCACACAGAGTCAATACAATATTCAGCCAGAAATGCATTCCCAGTCCGACCTGCATTAAAACTCCCACTGGCGGCAAAATGATTGCCAGGATAATCCTGACCACATCCATGAAAGTAGAAGATTGTGGTTGAGCGTGTTGAGGGTAGTGAGTTGACATCGCCTGTTTCCTTTCTGAATTGCTTAATGCAATCTGTTGTAGTGCCCCATGAAACGGAGTCAGATTTCCCATTGGTATGAGAGTGCATCGCATCTTATATCGTGTCTGTGGATCTATTTGACTCGGTCCAATTGGTCCTGAAGCCGCTGTAATAAAACTCCACACACCCTGACAACGAACTAGATTTGATTCCGGATCATATTTTTCAAAGTGATTTAGTGAATTAAGAAGCACATCCCATACCAATCCCCCAGCAATGTGAACACAAACTAAAAATCGTTAAAAACAGGGGTATTATGAGGTTTAAGCGGTAGAGGATACCATAAATAGAGCATGATCCTGGCAGCAGCGCGACCGGCTTGAATGCAGAGCCATCAGTTTAGAATGAATCGGGGAGGTATTTACTGACTTGCTGATGAGAAACATTTATTGTGCAAATCAGGAATTCTCAGATTTCCATGCGGAGAGCTCGCTATTGAGCCGTGTGAATTCCGACTCAAGAACGGGAATCACAGCAGGTATTTCCGTAAGCTTTCCCTGGCGTCCATATTCCTCAATCGTTTTAGCCGCTTCCACGGCTGGGTAGGCATTAAAGTTCGCACATAGTCCTTTCAAACTGTGTGCTGCACGCGTCAGTTCTTCCGCATCACCTGCCACTGCCTGTTGATTGATTTCTTTCAGAAGCCCGGGGGCGTCTTCAAAAAAGAAATTGACCATATCATTGAGTATTCTGATATCATCACCGACCCGTTTGAGGGCGGCCCGCATGTCAATTACGGGCCTGGAATCTACTGTGGGCGGATTAGATGGGGAAGGCTCCTGCAACAGTTCTTGTTCTGACTCCTCAAGAGAGATTTTTGAACTCGCATGACTATTCCCGGGTAAGTTGGTCTTCTGATGACGCATTGCCAGTCGCTCCAGTATCAAGATCAGTTTTTTGGCATCTATGGGTTTAGAAATATAGCTATCCATGCCAGCCGCTATACATTTATCGCGATCCCCGCGCATCGCATAGGCTGTCATAGCAATGATGGGGGTGTGCTCACCAGAACCATATTCGTTCTCACGAATCATAGCTGTTGCCTGCAAACCATCCATCGTTGGCATCTGCACATCCATCAATACCACATCAAATGACTCATTTCGCAGATAATCAACCGCTTCACGACCATTATCTGCGATCACACACTGATGCCCCCGTTTCTTGAGGATCGCGTTAATCACTTTCTGGTTTGCTGGAGTATCTTCTGCCACCAGTACTCGCAAAGTCTGTTTTGATTCTCTGATCTGGGACACGCTGGTACTTTCCAGTTGTGGCCCCTTCAAGGCGGTCATGATGGCATCCAGCAGATCTGATTGTGACACCGGTTTTTCCAGGAATGCAGAAATATCCAGTCCCTGGCAGCGTTCACTGAAAATCTGGTGATCGGCAGAAGACAGCATCAGAATGGTCGCTGAATCAAGCAGTCCTTCTTCCCGTGCCTGTTCCAGCAGCATAAAACCATCTGTTTCCGGCATCAGGGCATCCACAATAACCAGTGGATAAGATTTCTCTTTCTCGCTGAGTGCAGAGAGTTGGTTTAATGCTTCCCGCGCAGAGTCAACGGGTGTCGGAGACATGGACCAGTTGGTCAGCATTTCTTCTAGAATGACCCGATTCGTCTGATTATCATCCACTACCAGTACCGGAAGATCACGTAATTCAGACACTGAAGCTTTTTCGTTTTCGTGGATTGATTCTTCCGGTTCTGCAACCGGAAGAATCACCTGGAAAGAGAAGCAGCTCCCTTCTCCCGGTTCACTGGTTAAGTACATTTCTCCATCCATTAAGCCGATCAGTTCGTGACAGATCGCCAGCCCCAGGCCTGTTCCAGAATAATGTCGCGTTGTCGATGCATCCGCCTGTGCGAAAGGAGCGAAAATTCGTTTCTGATCTTCCACCGCGATTCCAATACCCGTATCAGACACGCTGAATTCCAGCAGAGCCTTTTCTCCCGGTTGAAGCCTGGGAAGCGGATTCTCACCTGCAGGCTCAATCAGTTTGACATCAACAACCACTTCTCCCTGTTCTGTAAATTTGATCGCATTCCCGGCCAGATTGGTCAGAATCTGACGCAGGCGAACCGGGTCACCCAGTACCTGAGACGGTACCCGTTTATCAATGCGGCAGATTAATTCCAACCCTTTCTCACAGGCACGCAGCGAAAGCGTTTTCACTGCTTCGTCAAGCATGACCCGTAAGCTGAATGGAACAGGTTCCAGTTCAAAATGCCCAGCCTCCAATCGCGAAAAATCCAGAATATCATTCACGAGCAGAAGCAGTGAGTCTGCTGAATCTTTTGCTGTCTGCAAATAATCCCGTTTAAGCGGTGTCAGGTTTTCCTGCAAAGTCAATTCAAGCATCCCCAGGATCGCATTCATGGGGGTGCGGAGTTCATGGCTGACATTGGCCAGAAATTCGCCTTGCGCACGAGTTGCCTGTTCGGCTTCATCCTTGGCTTTACTCAGTTCCTCTTCACGACGGCGTCTGGCAGTGATATCTCTCTCGATACTCGATGACCCCACGACCTGTTGATCCATTCCACGTATAGGGGAAACGGTAATAGCCACATCGATAATGGTTCCATCTTTCCGCATGCGTCTCGTCTGAAACTGATCCAGCCTGCGCCCCGTTTTCATCGCTTCCAGTATTTCAGACTCTTCACGAGCCATTCCGGGAGGCAGCAGAATTGATACGGTCTCACCGATGACTTCTTCTTCCAGCCAACCATATATAACTTCGGCTCCATTATTCCAGGAGGTGATCGTGCCATCGGGAGCTTTTCCAATAATGGCATCCCCTGAAGAATCAACAATGGCGGCCAGCCTGGTACGTTCTTCCTGCCACTGAACCCTTTCAATGACATGTCTGATCAGATTACTGACCCCGCGAGATAATGCCAGTAGATTCAGATCGGGAGAAATGAGCCTGGTATTAAAGAACTCGACCACGGCGATCACATCGCCATCGAGTTTTACTGGAAATGCAAAAGCTGAGCGAACACCCAGTGCTGCAAAGTCTCGCTTTTGAGTAATGATTTCTTCATTTTCAAAGTCTGTCACCCAGACAGGTTCACCTCGACTCCAGACATACCCTGGCAGATCTTCTCCACGCACAAACGACTGCTTCTCTGATTCATCCCGTAAGTCCAGAAAATGATCTCGATTTGCCAGATGCCAGATTCGTGACGAGACAAGCCGATTTCCTCCCTGGTTACGCAAGTAAGCATGACCAATGGGCCAACCTGAAATATCTCCCAGGTTGGCAACACAAATTCTTAATGCATCTTCAAGAGCATCGCTTGTCGATGAGGAAAAACTCGCCTGTTGTAACAGGGCCGCCTCAAGTTTCTCACGGGCAATAAGCTGCTCCGCTTCTTTTCTGTCAGAAACATCTCTTACAAAAGCATTGAAAATAACCTGACCATGCCATTCAATTTGTGTGATGATCATTTCAACCGGGAATTCATGACCGTTCCGGCGGAGCGCTGTTAATTCCATTTTATTATTAATCAACCGCCCTTCCCCGGTAGCTTTAAACTGCCGAAGTCCATCCTGGTGCTGGGCGAGATATTGAGGAGGGATGATTAATTCCGCGACCGCGCTTCCGATTGCTTCATCTCGAGACCAGCCAAATATTTCTTCGGCCCGCCGATTCCAGTCAACGACATAACCATCTATATCCATGGTGATAACCGCATCCATTGCGGAATCAACTATTGTCTGTAATCGGCTATCGGAAGCCCATAAAGCATTCTTCGGGAATTCTGGCTTAGAGGAGAGTCCCATGCGTTTTCATGCCCGACTGGAAAAAAAGATTAGAATTCTTGTGAATTTACTGATGAGGGTATTTACTGAAGAGGATATGACACCAATTTAACAGAATGGAATTATTATTTCCATGACAACCTGTAGAGAGCAGGGATTCAGTTGAAGGGATTGTGATAATGGCATCTTGATTGTGCTGAGCGGTTCCAGCATTAAATATCGTGGCTTTTAATTTATTCCACTCGTCTATTTACCTGGGAGTGTCTAAAGCCTCTGTTTGATTACGATTGATATCTGATTCTTCCTCGACTGACTCTTCAGAATCGATCGCATCTTCTGTCTGGTTCATCAGCTTTCTTCCTTCTCTCGCTGCATCCTCAACGAGTTCCTCTCCTTTTCTTACTGCTTGTTCCGTATCTTTTTTAACTTCGTTTTTATGGATTGTCATAGTTGCACTGTCATCCAAGTCAGTAAACGAAATCCAACCTCCCACCACCATGGCGACAACCGCAACTATGATCAGAACGATAATGATTACGTTTTGCATCTGATTTCTCCAGTCTATTGAACAACGACCGCAAGCACATGACAGACCGAGCCGATGGCACTCTTTTGAATGCCATCGGCCGGTCGTCTCAGCAGTTTCGAATCAAGCGTAAATCGCTTTCTTCAAATACTTATTCTGTGGGAACTCTCTTGCCTGTCAGCAGACTGATGACAGCTAATACGAGAAAGATAAAAAAGCAGATCTTTGCTGCGCCATAGGCCATGCCGCCGACCAGACCAAAACCAAACAGACCCGCTACCAGTGCGATTACTAAAAACATTAATGCCCAACTCAACATGGTGATACCCTTTCAATTAGTGGGGTTGTAAACTCCTGCGAAACCAGGTTTTAAAACCCGATCCGGCTGGTCTTATTGAAGTTCAAATTTAGCCAGCCGACCAGGGATGCCCCTGGTTCATTCGATTTGCTTGTTTCAATTTCATTCACATTGCTGTGATAATACAGGACTTCGCAATCGCTGTGCCAAGCTGAAAGAACAATACAACAAATCGACGTAAGCCATTAAACAAAAGCATGTTGGAGCACTGATAAAATCCGTACAGGATTCTGAATTCACTGTTTGGTAGTGGAAAATCGATTGCTGATCGCTCGATAGGAGACGCGCCTGGGCGTTAAGCGACCGCCAGGATGTGACCAGTTTTACACCAGCGGCTGCAGGTCGAGTTAGAGCGAGCTAATAAAGCGAGTGACGCTATGATAAGATGTGACGCGTTCTAGACTGTGTCCAGTATTACTGTAGCGTCTCCAGGGCTATTCGGATCGAGTATCCTAAACCGGGAAACGCTATGTTTAGATGTGACGCGCTCTAGTTCTCATCTATACTGACGGTTTTCTCAAGGGAGATACCAAACTGCGCAATGCGATCACGTATCTTGCCGCGAGTAATACCAAGAATTTCGGCAGCACGTGTCTGATTACCGCTCGTTTCATTCAAAACGCGCGTCAACAGATATCGCTCCATCGCTTCCAGTGTTTCGCTGTATAGGTCAGTTGATTGTTCCGCAAGACGCTGATCAACGAACAGACGTAAATCAGATAATGGCGAATCATCACCATTGATATCAGCTTGTGGCTCTGATGGAACCGCCTGCGTGCTGAACCGTCTGGATAATTCATCTGGTAGAAATGAAGGAACAATGATGGGAGAAGTGCTCTTCAACAGAGACTGCCGAACCACGCTTTGAAGTTCCCTGACATTTCCAGGCCAGGGATACTGAATCATCATCTCCAGAGCCTCTGAAGAGACCCCTTCTGTTTCTGTACGCCCCATTTCGAAACATGCTTCATTCAGATAATGCTCGACCAGCAATGCGATATCATCGCCCCGTTCACGTAAAGGAGGCAGCGAAATTGTCATTCCATTAAGTCGATAGAACAGATCTTCACGGAATAAACCCGCCTTAACCATCTCTTCCAGATTGCGGTTCGTGGCTGCAATTATACGGACATCGGTTTCAATCGTTTTATTACCGCCAACCCGTTCAAATCTCTGTTCCTGCAACAGACGCAGTACCTTTCCCTGAGTCAGTTGTGACATATCTCCCACTTCATCAAGGAAGATTGTCCCCCCATTACATTGTTCAAATTTACCGATTCGCTGTCTGTCTGCGCCTGTAAAGGCTCCCTTTTCATAGCCAAACAGTTCGCTTTCCAGAAGTGTTTCCGTGAGCGCGGCACAGTTGACGGCCATAAAACTGTCCTTGGAGCGGGGACTATGCTGATAAATTGCCCTGGCGACAAGTTCTTTCCCAGTTCCACTTTCTCCACGAATAAGAACATTGACGTTTTCCGCTGCGACACGCCCAATCGATTTGAATACTTCAAGCATTTGTGGACTACGCCCTACAAACTGATCCCCTTTACTGGCTTTAGTATCACCCACCGGCAATGCAACCGGGATATTCATCAGCCGACGTGTCTCAATAGCCTTCTGGACCAGCTGATTCAATTTAGGGAGATCCAGAGGCTTGGCAAGATAGTCAAAGGCCCCCAGTTGCATGGCTTCAATCGCAACATTACTTTCACTGGAAGATGTAATAAACACGACTGGTAAACGTCGGTCAAGTTTATGAATTTCGCGAAATACGTCTAAACCGGACACCGAAGGCAGCATAATATCCAGTAGAACAACTTCAGGAGAACTCTCCCGAATCGCATCCATCGCCTCGTCAGCGGTGCCAGCCGTGATGACATCGACGTTCATTTTTTCCAGCGATCGACGTACCATCTCGAGTACCGTACGATCATCATCCACCACTAATGCCTGAGACATAATTAATTCCAAACTGATTCAATATTTGAAAGGATTTCTTTCACAGAATTTTTCTATTCTAGCAATCTGATTTCTGTTTTACAAAGAGTCAGAAAATAAAACCCTGGCAATTCGTTTTCCTTGTGGACGATTCAGCCTATTGAAAACTGATAACCTGGTCTGTAAATGAAGAATTTAAATCGAAAACCGGTTTGTGATAGATTGACTGTGTATAGCTCTGCGTTACACTTTAATCATCCATGACCTGCTCCCGGAGTATGGTCATCAGCAGGCCTATGACAGCCCTGCGGCGAACTAACCATGTACGCCGCAGGGCTTTTTTTATTAATCTGGCTGCTTTTCATCAAAGTGCTGACTGATGGTCAAGCATCGCGGTTTCTCAGCGGTCGATCACAATATTTAGTAAATGAATTAACTGAGCCAGAAATTAATTCTGAGAATAATCTGAATTCAGTATTTTCGTCAGTAAACAAAGAACCTTCTGCATGGTCTACAATGAAATCCCTCCTGACTCAAAGAAAATCCCACGGAATGGCACACGATCTGCATTTCGTCTTCAGACAGAACCAGGAAAGGAGACAGAGATGTACCGAAGCACGAACGAACTTAAAGGTTACAAAGTCCTGGCGACTGACGGGGATTGTGGAACTGTTCAGGATTTATTGTTTGACGATGATACCAATATCATGAGATATCTTGTGGTAGATACGGGAAGCTGGCTTACTGATCGTCGGGTCCTGGTATCTCCCGTAGCAATCGAACAACCAGATCTGGATAGTTTTGAACTACCGACAGTACTTTCCAAAGCCAATATTGAAGCAGCACCGTCAGTGGAAACAGATCAGCCTGTTTCCCGGCAGTACGAATCAGCTTTAACGTCTTTCTATAACTGGCCTGTTTACTGGGGAAGTTCACCCACTCCAATACTGAATCGCCCTGCGGCTACTGTTGAACTTAAAGAACGAGTGGCTGCCGGGAACGGTGATCCTCATCTACGAAGCGTCAACGAAATCACTGGTTACGAAATTCAATGTATGGAAGACACGCTCGGACATGTGGAAGACATTATCGTGGATACAGAGAGTTGGAGTCTACGCTATCTCGTGATCGATACTCGTAACTGGCTGCCAGGAAAAAAAGTGATCATCGCATTCGACTGGGTCACACATTTCACCTGGGATGATCGAAAAGCGCATGTAGATTTAACACGGTCACAGGTTGAAAATGCTCCGGAGTATGACCCTCGACTTCCAGTCAATCGCGCTTACGAAACACAACTCTATGATTTCTATGGACGTCCCACTTACTGGTAGAGTAGCTGGTATTCCATGAAGACAAATCTGGCTGATTAGATGAAGCCATTTCACTTGAGATTTTTAACGGGCTCCCGGTGCGCATACAGCGAGCCAGGTTAGTTTTAGCAATAAGGAAACCGTTATGAAAAACTACGTCATCAACTCCTGCTTTTTATCGTTGGCCCTGATGCTGATGTCGGCAACAGCGTTCACCCTGGCAGGTTGCGAAGAAAAAGAAAAAGTACTCGACATTGAAACCCCCAATGGGGAACTTGAGATTGAACGCGACAAAAGCGACGGCGATATTGGTGTTGATCTCAAGAAAAAAGAGTAAACAGAAAATGAGTCGTTTGCTGATTTCCAGTCTGGGATCGGCAGTTAATTATTGTTTAAAAGTGTGTATTCCAATACAGGAGAAGAGAGATGAATTCAGACCAATTTGAAGGAAAATGGAAACAGATCAAAGGTCAGGCTAAACAGAAATGGGGAGAATTGACCGACGATGAAATCGACCAGATTGATGGCAAACGGGAAGAACTCGTAGGCAAAGTCCAGGAACGATATGGCATCGCCAAAGAAGAAGCAGAACAGCAGGTAGCCCAGTTTGAGAGCTCATGCCACTGCTGAAACTGATTTTTCAGCGATCGCTTTACACTATCAACAGCTGATAATAGAACTTACTGATAATTCAAGACTGCCGGCGAATATTCGCTCTAACCGTAAAATATTTCGGTCAATTACATTCAGTCTTCTGTATTGTCTCAAAGCAAATATTATCAGCTGTGATAGTTAATTACAGGTCACATCTTACTTCAAATTCTTTGATACCCGAGGAGAACTAAAATGAAACGATATACTACACTCGCAACTATTTTTGCGTTTAGTGTTGCTACTCTATGCCTGGCCGGAAGTACGTATGCTTTTGACAATCCAAATGAAGAGAAAGCACAAACACCGGATAATTCCAAGACATCCAAGGCTGATAAAAAAGCATCCAGAACCGATAAAGCTGAAAGAAAACAGATGAAAAAAGCGGGAATGGCAACCCGCGCCAGTAAATTGATTGGGATGAACATTGAAAATCCTCAAGGGCAGAGCCTGGGCGAAATCAATGATCTGGTGATAAATACTTCAACGGGAGAAGTCCGCTACGCAGCTGTCACCTATGGTGGTTTCCTCGGCGTGGGAAATAAAATGTTTGCTGTGCCTTTTGAAGCATTTAACATCAAACAAAAAGCGGATTCGCAAGAACCTGTATTGATGCTGAATGTGACACAGAAACATTTGGAAGGTGCGACTGGCTTTGATAAAGATCACTGGCCGAACTTTGCAGACGACAGCTATCTTGCTGATCTCAACAAACGGTATGATGTGAAACAGAAAAGAGCGAACAAGAACGAAAAGCTCCGATCCAAAACAGGTAAACTAGACCCTAAAACATCGGGAACGAATGTAAGAATCAGCCAGTTAAATGGTATGAATATTCAAAACACTCAAGGAAAAAGTGTTGGTGAAATCAAAGACATTGTCATCAATGTTACACACGGTAATGTCCAATATGCCGCTGTGACCTACGGAGGATTCCTTGGTGTTGGGAATAAAATGTTTGCCGTTCCATTTAAAGCATTTGAGATAAAACAGAACCCTGAAGAACCTGAAGAACAGATTCTGGTTTTGAATGTGACTCAACAGCAATTGGAAGGAGCCCAGGGATTCGATGAAGACCACTGGCCTGACTATGCAGACCCGGACTTCTCGAGAGAACTTCATAAACGCTATCGAATTGACGCTGATCTTAAAGATCGTGATTTGAAGGTTAATATCGACACCTGAGTCGGTTTGTGAATCCAGCTAAGCTCCAGTTAATGAAACGCTGTGAGGAGTGATTTACTGCTCATAGCGTTTTTTTGTATCTTTTTTAATCATTCTCTATACCATAATCAAAACAGCCGGTTGATATGATCAACAATAGTGGAACGACAACTTGAGAGAATCACCTTTTAGCAGGAGTACAACTGGATTATGAGAGCGCGACTCGAGAATCTATGGGATTCTTTCCGAACCAGCTTCTGGTTTGTCCCGACCATCATGTCCTTAATGGCTATTATGCTGGCAATGGGAACAAATCAGCTGGATAGCCTGCTCGCATCGTCTGATCGTCAACTCAGCTGGTTTTCAACGACCGCCCTTGCTGCCCGCTCTACGCTCTCTTCCGTAGCGGGAGCAACAATTGCACTGGCGGGTGTCGTATTTTCGATCACCATTGTGACTTTATCGATAGCCTCTTCCCAGTACGGTTCCCGACTGGTTCGCAATGTCATGGGTGCCAGTATCGCTGACCTGGTAATTGGCCAGTATATCGGAACCAGCCTGTATTGTATGCTGATACTGCAGAATGTACGTGAATCACACGGAGACAGCCCTGCGTTTACTCCACAAGTGGGAACTGCCGTCGGGCTCTGTCTGGGTCTGATCAGTATGGGAATGCTGATCTGGTTTATTCACCATGTGGCAACCGCCATTCAAGCCCCGACAATTATTATGGAAGTCTCTCGTGATCTGAACGAAGCCATTAATCGATTGTTTCCTGAACGGATTGGCGAGGCGGCGGAGAAGGAAACAGACGAAGAAGCACTGGAAGATCAGAATTGTCAAACATTCCACGAAGTTTTATCAGGGGTTGGAAAATATAACATCACTGTCCCCTCGAAACGGGAAGGCTATATCGAAGGCATTGATGGGGGAAGCCTGATCTCTCTGGGACAGGAGTTGAATGGTGTGGTGGAACTGATGTGTAAACCCGGAGATTACATCACCCAGGATCAACTGCTGGCCCGGGTCTGGTGCCAGGATCAGACAGAAACAGAAGAGGATTCTGAAGAACAGATAGAAACGGTGAACAATACGGTTAATCGAGTCATCATCATCGGCCTGCGTCGCACCCCCCGCCAGGATGTCACCTATGCAGCCCGAGAACTGGTTGAAATCGCTTTACGGGCTCTCTCCCCGGGAATCAATGATCCCTTTACCGCAATGAGTTGTGTGGACCGGCTGGGAGGCGCACTGGGCAGACTTGTTGAACGATCCTGTCCCAGTCAAATTCGACGAGACAGCGAATCGGTTCCTCGCCTTTTAATAACCACGGCTGATGGTTTTGCTGAAGTATTAAAAAACTCATTCGGCATGATTCGTGAGTATGGTTCCAGCAATACCACCGTTTCACTGAAGATACTGGAAGCACTGACTGGAATCACCAGCCATGCTTCTCGCCCGGAAGATATTGAAGTAATCCGTCAGGAAGCAGAAGCTTTACAGACCGCGTTTGAAGAACACCATCTTGTCAAAGCAGACCTAATTAGTTTTCAGCAGGCTTTCGATCAGTTAAACAATTTACTGGAGTCCAGCCTGCGGATGACCCGCGAACCCGAACTGTCTTAGATCAGTTCCAATCCAGTATTCTGATAATCAGAAAAGTTCATCACGAGAGAGGAGCACATACATGGGAATCTTTCAATTTTTATTATTACTTCTGGTCGCTGCCATCTGCGGTGGCATTGCACAATCACTGGCAGGATATTCCCGCGGGGGTTGCCTGACCTCAATCGCCCTGGGTTTCATCGGTGCACTGCTAGGCACATGGATTTCCGGAAAGCTGGGCCTGCCTGAATTACTGACGGTTGAATTCGGGGATCAACCCTTCCCCATTCTATGGTCGATTATCGGAGCGGCGCTGTTTGTAGCACTACTCAGTCTGATTTCATTCCGGAAGAAATAAGGAATCAGTCTTTCTGGATGAGATCGAAGGCACCCTCAGCGGTAATGATTGCACGGGCGATTTCAATCAGTTTCGTGCGTTTATGACTGGCGATTTTTTGAAGCTGGCGGAAAGCTGTCGCCTCATCCAGATGAGCAGTTTTCATCAGAATTCCCTTTGCCTGTTCTATGATTTTTCGATCATTCAACGAGTCACGGAGATCCTGATTTTCCTGTCGAAGTTCCGCAAATTCAGCAGCGCGTCGATGTACCAGCAATATTGTAGGGCCAAGATCAATCGCTCGAATCGGCTCAACCAGCCATGCCATGATATGATCCAGAGCTGCAGTTTCCACCAGCTCCAGGTCAGACTTGGGAGTAACAATAATTCCCGGAACGGGAGTATTTTTACCAATAAGTGTCAGAGCGCGAATCCCATCCATGTCAGGCATGCGTACGCCGCTGATGACAATATCAGGCAGTTGACTGGCACAGGCTTGAATAATTTCCTCACCCGTTTGAACAGTCCCGATGATCTGATGCCCCAGTTTAAGCACTGCCCTCTGGATAAGCTGCAGAGTCGCACTGTTATTGTGTGCAATCAGTATCTGCAGCGATTCCATCTCCATCATCAAATATTCCTGATCTGTTATTGAGTATCAGAATTGTCACAAAAAAATATAATCAGGTCCTATTAAACCAGATTTAAAGTGTTTACACCATCTCCCGGGTTTTTAAAATTGATGAAATGTTTGCGTTATTGGTGTATCTGATCGAACCTCAATAATCGTTTTCAGGACCTAGCAGTACCTTGAATAACTTCTTATAACTAAGACAGGAAGGGACGCGAATTGTCCTTGCCCGAGTTGAAATGATAACCTCAAGTTTTCTCACAAAAATAACTGGCCAGTTCACATGCGAGATTTTGAGTTCCGGCCTGGAGTGATATCGCAAATATGAAAAAAGTCATCTTGATTATAATTGATGCCATGGCGTCCCGAGTTGTCCAACCAGCATTGGAAAAAGGCTTGCTGCCCCATTTCCAGCAACTGGTGGAACGGGGTGTTTTATCCCGGGAATGCACGTCCATATTTCCCTCGATTACACCGGCTGCAACATGCGCCCTGGCAACAGGCACTTATCCCTTCGAACATGGAATCTCCGGTGCATACTGGTACGATCGTGACCAGGATGATATCGCTTATTTTGGATCTGATCTGCCGGCAATTATGAATGAGGGGATGGATCGATATATCAATGATTTTCAGATCAAACTGAACATCGACCGTCTTCAGGTACCGACGATTTTCGAGCGAATTGAGCAACACGGGAGCCTGACGGATGCAGTGGTCAACTTCATGTGGTATCGAGGCACTGTGGCGCATGAAACCAGCACCCCTTTTCTTCTGAAGTTGACTCCCGGAGTGACCCTGGCGGAATCGATGATCGGACCACATACCATGTTTCTGGGAGAGTTTGTTTCGACTCCGCTTTATGGGAATACGCTTTCAGCACGAGGTGGCATTACGAGGCGATTTGGTTTCCACGACGATACGACTGCCGACTATCTGCTGGGGATGGCTGAGCAGGACTGTCTACCAGATTTTACACTGGCCTATTTTCCAAACAATGATTTTGACAGCCACTCAGAAGGACCGGAAAACGCGATTGCAACTCTCCAGAACGTCGATAGTCACCTGGGCAAACTTATTGAAATCCTCGGCGGTATCGACCAGTTTCTGGAAAAATATACTATCCTGATAACAGGTGACCATTCTCAGAGTGATCTGGAGGAAAATCCGGGAGTTCGCTTAGACGAAGTACTCAAAGAGTTTCAGGTCGTAGATGCCGGTAACCCCTGGAACACTTCCGAAGAATTGATGGTTTGCCCGAATATGCGGTCAGCACAAATCTACATGCAACCCGAATTGTGGGAAAATCGAAACGCAGTCATTGACTGTCTGTTGAATTGTCCTGAGATTGATCAGGTGATGTGGTGTGACCATGACAGTGGATTGAATGGAACAGACCAGCCAGCTTTTTATGTTCATACGCAAGACCGGGGACATCTGGTTTTTAAACCGGCTCCTGATTCAACCGGTGATGCCCATGATGTCTATGGTACATTCTGGATCTGGAATGGCGATTTAAACGCCGTTGATGCAAGCATTACAGCTGACCATCAAATAGAATTCGGTGATTACCCCAATGCATTTGAACGTATCGCAACAGGTTTTTCTGAAAAGACGGGAAATATCTGGGTGACTGCCCGACTGGGTAAAGAATTCTGTCTGCCGTCAATGAAGTGCAATCCCGCGGGCTCGCATGGTTCACTGCATCATTTAGATTCGACCGCCCCACTGATCGTAGCAGGACTGCCTGATGATTACGCATTGCCTGATGCACCTCGTATTATTGATATTACACCGATCTGCCTGCAGTTACTGGGACTGAAAACGCCACGCCTGCCCGGTGAAAGTGCGATCAACAATCCTCAGAATGGCCAGAATGGCTGAAGGGAAATCAAACGTGTCTTGAACTGTCCACTCTCACAGGAATGCGTTCACCCAGACAGGATGCGGGCAACCGGCTGCAGAGACTTAAAGTGGTCACAGGAGATCTTGACCATGCCGATCAGGGGAACGGCCAGTAGAATACCACCAACGCCCCAGGCCCAGCCCCAGAAAATGATGCAGACAAATACCAATGCCGGGTTGAGCTTCATCGAATGCCCTAAAATCATTGGTGTAAACACATTTCCTTCCAGGGTATTAATCACGATATACATCAACGGCCCTAACATAGCTTCTGCCGGCGTATTGAGATAAACAATTCCGATTAGAAATGTCACAGCTGCACCAATAAATGCGCCCACAAATGGAATGAAGTTGAGAGTCGCTGCCATGATTCCCAGGAGGATGGGATCGGGGAGGCCCAGCAACCACATTACTGTTCCGATGATGATTCCCAGTCCAATATTGATCGCTGTAATCGTGACCAGATATCGGGAAATACCATTTTCCACATTACGAATCATTGTCACGAGGCCTCGTTTATCTTCGAGAGTCGGCAGTAACTCGACAACCGAATTCAATGTCCGGTGCCCCATCGCCAGTAGCAGATAGACCAGGACTACAGTGATGGTTACACCTGCCAGAAAATTAACGGTTGAGCTTAACAGGTAACTGGTGACTGGTGGCTGTTGAATAGAAACCTTGACCACATCATCTTTTTCTTTACCGGCTGCAATGTCAGACACCTGGGACGAAGCCTGGTCGATTTTATCTACCGGGTCGATAATGAAGCGTAATTTCTGTTCCGCTTTTCTAAATGTGGCAGGAGCGCTCGAAAGCCAGTCAGAAACCGGGGACGCCAGAAAATAGCTGGCCAGACCAATCATAAAAGTCAGAGAGAGCACAACGATCGCTGCAGAAAGAGATTCCGGAATGGGACAGACCCGTGTCAGAAATCTTACTAAAGGCGCCAAAAGAAAAAACAGAACAATCGCCAGCGCGATGGGTATAAAAATGGCTCGAGCAAAATACAAGGCATGAACTACACCCAAAGTCGCAAGAATGGCCAATGAGACTCGACCATAAGATTGAATCTGAACCTTATCTTTTAATACGGTAGACGACACTGCCTGCTCTTCCCTGAGCTGCTGAACATCAGAAGTTGAAGAATCTGTATCCGAATCATCGCCAGTTCGAACTTCCTGGCTGGGGTTCCGGCAATCGGATGCATTGGACGTCGTAAACAGGGACACAGAATCTTCTCCTTACTGGTAAATATCAAAACAGAGAGTTTCCCCTCCCTGTTACATTGATGATTATTTTCTTACCAGGGTTTTAACTTCCAACCAACGATGAAACCGATTCCGAAACACCACAGGGCCGCAGTCCCGGGATTCTGCTTTGCGTAAGTAGAGACATAATCGACCAAATCATCAACCGGTTTCAGCTGGGCGTAATTCTCTGCAACAGGCGCACCAGCGGTTGTTTCTCGATCCGTTGTCTGGGCATTTTGAGAAGAGGTTGTGTACATATTCATGATTGATTTCCTTTCAAATTTATTACTAAAATTCGATCTTATTTTCTGTGAACAGTTTTCTGACGATTTCGATGCTTATCGGAGATAATAGTTTTAATCCAATCGATATTACTTCGCAGTTCAGTTCCCGATCGCTGTAAGATGCGTAAGCTTTTCTTAAAACCTTTCCAAGCGAAAAAGAAAAATCCGCTGGCAAGAATCAGACTTAAAACGGCTACTGTCAGCATGCAGGAGGCCAGAGTTAATTCAAATGCACTGCTTAACCACCAGGCACATGCTAAAAGCAAAACAGGAAATGAGCCGATACACAATCCCAGCCCGACAGCCAGATAGATTGTCGGAGAAAATGATTCTCGGACTGCATCTCGTGTATCTACAGACAGGAGTTCTACTTGAAGCTCACTCAGAGCCAGTAAATCTGCCCCCAGGTCACCCAGGTCACCTCGCATGTCAGGCTTATGTTCCGACTGTACTGTTCCGTTCTGACCGATCATCGTTTCACCCACCATCCGGCAAATACACCTGTAAGCAGACTGATTTTCAAGGCCTTACCAGGATGCTCGCAAATCTGCTTGCGTAAGCGTTCTTTCAAATCTGATAGAATCGACAGAGGATCTGATTCATCCTGCTGTCCAACAGACTGGGATCTGCTTTCAGCCCATTGGGAAGTATTTTGTTTCACCTGCATTTGATAGGGACTCATTTGATTAAAATCTCCGGTCGAGATGATTTTCGAAGGGTTTTGTAGCGGCAGAATCAGTAGTATCTGCCTGGGCGGAAGCAGAAGACTGACTCCCGCTTCCCTGATTCTGATTCTGATTCAAAATTGAAGCCGCATGCTGTGCCAGCTGTGCTACTGCTGCTCGCATTGCCAGGCCGGATAAAAACGTAAATGCTGTTTTAACGACTCCAGCTCTGTCGGCATCATCATCGTCTTCTTTATTGATGACCAGGCGTTTTTTTCTGGCCAGTTTTAACAATTCGTCCGTATAGGGGTTACTGACTTTCAACTTTCGGGGAACTATCATAAATCCAAATGCAGCTGCAGCCCCGACACATGCCCAGGGATAATGCCTGATGTAGTATTGCCAGTCCGTCAATGTCGAAGCCGACTGCTTAATCTGGCTGACATCGTCATCCAGCTCACAGCGAATTTCATGCATCGCCTGTCGTATCTCATTTGCTCGTTTGTCTTCTGGCTGGCTGGCCACTCTATCAACTCCCGTCTGGAATTCATTTGTCCCGAAATAGCCTCTATTACGAACGCAAACTATTTCTGATGTCGCTTCCCCTGCTCTCACATCAGGAACGGAAATGTTTCTTCAGTGAGTCGGGAACAATTTCAGACAATGACTCTCGGACACTGTTTCCTACGCGATCCATAAAGGCCTGATCGCGTGAAAAGTATCTGGTCGAACTCCGGAACATGGATCCTAAAAGCAGTCCAGCACCGATGCCGACCCCCAGGCTGATCATTACTGATTTGACTGGTTGTTCTTCTACGTAATCGCAAACTTGAGATGATTTCGAAGTTACCGAACTTTCCGCCTGATCGTGCGAGACAGGTACAATGTGTTTTTCCAGATCTTCATATTGATGAATCATGATTTACTCCCTGTAAGATTCAGTTCATGGTATTGAGCAGTAAAGTAAGAATTATCGACGCCACGCCAGGCTTACAATCACACCTGCAATTAATCCCGTGCCAAAGGCTACGGCAACTGACTCCGCGGGATGCTTACGTACCGTACGCTCTGCCTCTCGATACCCTTTCTGAACTGACTGATTTACCTGCTCATACTGCTCACGGGCAGCGTCTGATGCGTGAGCGAACTGTTCCTTGGAATTTTTTACAGCTTCGTTAAAAGTGTCGCCCATTTTATCTGCCATTGTTGATGCGGATTGAGAAAAGCTCTCAACCATCGAATCGAGTTCTCGCTGAATATCTCGTTTCGTTTCACCGGTCTTCTGTTGAATCTTACCTACGAGTTGATCTGTCTTGCCTTCCAGCCCATCTAGATCACTCGAATTAAGCTGGCTCCATCGTTCTTCAATGCGTCCCCGAATTTCATTCCAGTGGCCGCGAAGTTCTTCTCGAGTGGTCATTATTCTCTCCTTACATTAACTGTTGGATTCTTAATCTACTTGGAAACGCTAAACGTCACATAACCTGAAAAGCAAGAAGTATGCCACTTCATAGATTCACCCCCCGACCGTTGAATTCAACAGGTTGAGATTGTACGAATTCCCATTAAAAACAGGCTGAATCACAAGTTTTTCACATTTTTAAGGATCAGCCCGGAAGTCCGCCTGGATACAGGGTTTCCCTTTGGGAACGGTCGCCAGTGTGCCAACCTGACTCCCTTTCGATCAATCTTTACAGCCTGTACTGGAAAATCGCGGTCTGCATTTAAAATGGGTACCCCAAGTGAACGATTGATTCATAACAGATGCCTGACTCAATTTTCTGGTGAAATCTTGAAGTAGATCCGTCATCGGCTGCAGGAGAAACGTATAGAGACTCAATCCTCTCCATAAACGATTACAGAATACCGGGATCGGTCAGTTGTGATTGAGCCGAAATTACGCATGAACAGCACGACTTGTCGGTATTGCAGGCAATCGGGTACAATCACCGCAGAATGCTCCGGTCGAACCCGGATGCCTGGCACGATTGATAAAATCGAATCTATACTGACTGGGAGATTTGTTGGTTGTTTGATGAGTTCGAAGACCCTGAGATCTTTCTCAACCGATTACGCGAGAATCCGGAAGGGGTGCTTGCGGAGGAATACGACCGTTACCGGGATCGTCTGTGGCGTATTGTCAATTTTCGACTGGATACACGACTGCTCGGTCGAGTTGATGCGGATGACATACTGCAGGAAGCATACCTGGATGCGGCCACGCGCATTGAACACTATCTGAACGACCCGGCTACTACGTTTTTCATCTGGCTGAGAACGATTGTCGGACAGACTTTGATTGACGTTCATCGTCGACACCTGGGTGCGCAAAAGCGAGATGTACGTCGTGAAGTAAAAGCAAAGCGTCGCGTTTTTTCAGCTTCGACTTCCTTTCAGATTGCAAACGTTCTTCTGGGGGACATGACTTCACCCAGCCAGGCTGCCCTCAAGGAAGAACTGGCGATTCAGTTGCGTGAAGCTTTGGAGTCCTTAAATGAAATTGATCGCGAAATTCTGGTCCTGAGACATTTTGAAGAACTGTCCAACCTCGAGGCATCTGAGGTCCTGGAAATTGAACCCAAAACTGCCAGTATGCGATATTTTCGTGCTCTGACCAGATTACGCTCCATTCTGGTTCAAATCCCTGGTATCATTGAATAAAAGTCTTCATTGAAGCATCTTTCTTTACAGATCGAAATCGTCAGGAAAACAGTTGATGTTATCACCCGATTCCCCTCAATCGATCAAAAATCTGACACCTCCGGCGACATCCGCTCTGGATCAGGTCGCTGATGATTTTATCGCTAAAATTCGTCAGGGTGAAAAACCAGTAATCACGGATTATGTAAACCGTTATCCGGAACTGGCCAGCGAAATCGAAGAAATATTTCCCGCGATTGTTGCCCTGGAGGGTGGAAAATATGCCGCTCAGGCACAGGGAAAAGTCTCCCTGGGTGCCAGTGCACCAGATCAACTGGGAGATTTTAAGATTGTCAGGGAGATCGGTCGGGGCGGCATGGGCGTTGTCTACGAAGCAATACAGGAATCTCTTAATCGCCGTGTCGCATTGAAGCTTCTGCCACGACATTCACTGCTCGATGACAAACAATTGAAACGATTCCGCAGAGAGGCAGAACTGACCGCTTCCCTGCACCATACTAATATTGTTCCGGTATTCGGTGTGGGTGAAAACGGAAACTTCCACTACTATGTGATGCAGTTGATAGAAGGTGTGGGACTGGATGAACTGACACAAAAAATCGTCTCTACCGCTGTGGACAGTCATGTGAAAGTAAAAAAAACGAAACCGGTTTCTGAAACAGAAACCGGTAGTGATACTGTCTATACTCCGTTCGAACCTGGTGATGAAAATCGATCCGACGATCAATCTGCTGCAGAACACCTTCATTCGTCAGAATTCAAACAGTATGTCAATTCACCTTACAAGATTGCGACATTAGGAATTCAAGCGGCAAATGCCCTGCAATATGCACACGACCGGGGTATTCTGCATCGCGATATTAAACCAGGCAACCTGCTCCTCGACCGCGAAGGGCTCTTATGTATCACAGACTTTGGACTGGCACGTGCCGCCGAACAGAGCGATCTCAGTAAATCGACCGATATCGTGGGAACGCTGGGATATATGGCTCCGGAAATGTTTCGGGGAGAGACCTGCCGACAGAGTGATATCTATGGACTGGGAATCACCCTCTATGAGCTTTTAACGAAACGTTATGCCATTGAAAGAACCAGCCGGCATGCCATGATTGAACAAATCACTCATGGCACGATCACCTCTCTAAGGCGAATCAGTCCGCGCATTCCACGCGATCTGGAAACCATCATTCTCAAAGCGATCGCCACCGATACCAAGCATCGATATCAGTCAGCCAGTGAACTTGGAGAAGACCTGAACCGGTTTCTGGAAAATCGTCCTATCCGGGCAAAGCGCATATCGCCAATTGAATATCTGTGGCGCTGGAGCTGCCGTAACCCTGCAATCGCGTCTCTGTCCGGACTTGCAGTCATGTTGATGCTGGCTCTGGGAATTTCCATGGCTGTGGGATTTGACAGGGAGCGGCGGGAACGAAAGCGGGCAGAATCATCTGCTCAACTGGCGACGAATGCCCTCGATCGTGTCTTTGACCGCTTTGTCCCCTCAAGATTGCATACGCCAGAGATTTCCGGTGCCGGAGATGGCTATGCGGAGCCGGTGCTCTCACGTGAATCAGCTGACCTGCTGGCAGGCATGGTCCAGTTCTATACGAAACTGGCGGAATCAACTGGTGAGCAGGAGGAGTTTCAAAACAAAGCTGCGAACGCACAACGTAAAGTAGGAGATATTCATCGTCGGCTGGGAGATTTCAGTTCTGCTCTGACAGCTTATCAGAAATCACTCAATCTTTATCAGCAGAATACTGGAGAATCGAATGCGTTGACCATCGCTACCTTATATAACGAAATCGGTCGTATTTACCGTTACCTGGGTCAACACAGTGAAGCCACTGAAGCACATGGTCGTGCAGAAAAACTGCTGCAGGCAAATCTTGCTGACAACCTGAAACAGGTAGATCTTCAGTTTGAACTGGCACGGACTTTTTTCCTGAAAGCCATTCAGTTTCATCCGGATCAACTAGGCAGCATGACCTCTGACGTACGGTTGCAGACTCCACCCGGCAGATTCGTCCCTTCGGAGGAAGAACGCACACAACTTCAGCAAGCCATTGAAATCCTGGAAGCTTTGATTGAGTCAGATCAGACCAATCCGGAATATCGCTATTTACTCGCGCTTTGCCTGCAGGAACAGCTTCCCGCCGATTATGTACGCTCTCCAGGTGAAAAAGGCAAACAGGCCCGCGCATTTGAAATTCTGGAAACGCTGGTTCAAGAGCACCCCCATGTTGCAGACTATCGTCAGGCTATAGTGAAATCGTTTGGACGTCTCGATATCCGTCGTTTAAATCCGGAAGAAATCGATGAATCTGTCATCGTGCGCCTGGAAAAAGCGATCCAGCATGCCAGCCGCCTGGTCTCAGATTATCCCACAATTCCAGAATATAAGATCTCCCTGATTCATGCACATAACAAGCTGGCACATGGTCTGGATAAAATGACTACGCAACAAGGGGGTTCAAACGAAATTCGGACACGCCACGATACCGCCGAACTCTCCCTCCGTACCGCCCTCCGATTGCAGAAAGAACTTATTATTCAGTTCCCGGAGGCACCAGAACACCGAATCTGGAAAGCCAAGTTTGAAAACGGACTGGCTGATATTCTGTATAAAAAAGGGAGTGAAACCGAAGCCATCAGCCTGCTGGAAAGCGCAATTAAAACTTTGCAGGCTGAACTAAAAACAGATCCAGACTCACACAATATCCATAGTGTTCTCTTAGGTTCAATGGAAAAACTTGCCCGAATCTACCACTATGTCGGCAATGAAGTTGACAGTTGGCTGATGTGGGACAACTACGATCAACTCATGGGAGAATATAAGCAGAAGTTTCCCAACGCCGTTTATCGTATGTCAAATGAACATCTCCCACCGCCACATGGAGGCCCGCGACCCCAGCATGGCAGGCGTCCTCCCCGGAGACCAGACAGATCTGGTCCTCCCCGCTTTGAAAATCGATGATTCATTTCGAATCAGTCGAATACACTCACCGATTTTACTTTTCCTGAAGCCTGGTCATTTTCCACGACCATTCGATTCTGAATTCATACGGGATTTGACCGCACGGCTGTTCAGAAAACGGACCAGAGAGACACTCAGTTCATCGGCCGACTGATATCGGTTCTGTTTTGATCGTTCAAGGCAGCCGATAATGATATTTTCCAGCGCAGGTGGAATCTCTCTGTTGATTTCACGCGGGCGAGTATATCTCCCACAGAGAATCTGTTCGACGAGAGCATTGGAATTCCTGGCTTCAAATAATGGCAAGAACGTAGCAAGTTCATAAAGAACACATCCCAGGGAATAGAGATCGCTGCGTTCATCCATATCACCCTGGATACGTTCTGGAGGCTGATACAACAGAGACTGAACCCTCTGCTGCCTGAGTGTACCTTCCAGATGTTGGGGGAGAGAGAAACCTGTCAGCCAGCAGTGCCCTTCCTGGTTCAGAATAAAATTGCCCGGCCTCAAGTCACAATGCAATGTGCCACGACTATGAGCAAATCGTAGTGCATTGGCTGCTTGCAATCCCAGGTTGGCAATCGACCGCCAGTAATTCTGCCTGAATACTTCCAGCACCTGAGGCAGTTGTTCTTCATACAGGTAACCGGCCTGTGGTACATATTGATCCTGGTCTACTGTTCCTGTCTGCTTCTGCGTCAGACCTCGCAGAACCTGATCCAGACTGATTCCTGAAACCAGTTGCATTATGGCATAAGTATACCCCTGATATTCCTCAGTGCTTTCAACCGAAACAATATTAGGATGACTGAGTCGAAACACCAGTCGGGCTTCACGTAGAAACCTTTCCTGCAATCGAATAGAACAGTCCGACTTCCAGGGTAAAAGTCTGACAGCGACCTTTCGTTTGTGCGGGCCTTGCGCAGCGGCATAGATGATTGAAGTACGGTCGCGGTTGATTTCATTCAATATGTGACAGTTCCCTAACTGGGAAATCATGAAATCAGCTGGAATCTGTCTCCGCAACCTGGTAAATTCCTGATTCGTTTTCCACTCTTCCATTGCAATCAGAACGGGGAAGCTTTCACGAATTTCTTCAGCATATCTCGGACAGGCACTCGCATAAGCATCTATAGAGGGATTCAACCAGCGGCGATACTCTTCTACAAAACGAGACGCCAGAACTTCCAGTGTGATTCGCTCGGAAGCGGTTTCCTGCCGTTCGATTGTCCCAGATGATGATTCAGAATTCATGTTGCCCCCCTCAAGGAATTCTGAAGTCAGCTGGTACGTGCCCGGCTTACCATTGTGGATTCGACATTCTTCCGTTTCAACAGTCCCGCAGCGTTGTCTTTTTCAGTGACAACAGCAATTTAAAAGGCAGTCGTTCTGCAGGTCAGTCTGATCACTTTGGAATGAAAGCGAAGTACAACAGTTTCAGCAGATCGGATAATACAGATACCTGAGCTGGCTTCAAGCGGCACCATCTGGTTTCATCAGCAAGACTTACGATCCACACTCGCTGGAAGGCTGGTAAGAATCAAACGGGCCCGCAAATTTATAACGAAAGCCGTTTCTGGTCAGCTACCGACAATTTTATCGATTTTTAATAAAGCTACGGCAGTGACTTATGGAACGCATGACAACAGACTGCAAGCCAGTCCGGCAGCGATTACTACATGTCGAGTTCCTTGTATTGAGCCTTATTATCCAGGACCGTTCCCCAGACTCGATTGGAAGCCTGATGTCGTGAGGGACCGAAGTTAATGATCGGACCAATTCCCAGGTCCAATCCTTGAATCTGTTCAAGGGCGTTGATCAGATTTTCTGTAGTCAAGGGTTTGCCGGATTTTTCCAGGCCTTTCAAGCCTTCTACCAGACATTCAGCCGCAATGAACCCTTCCAGTGAAACAAAACCCGGTTTGGAGAGGGGGTAGAACTTTTTCATGGCATTTCGATATCGTAATACACCGGTGGCACTCGAAAGATAGTAGGGGACAACCTGAGTCACAATCACCCCTTCCGCGTACTGAGGTCCCATTTCTTTAAACTGTTGAGCCAGCAGTTCACTCCCCACGAAGGAAACAGCGGCAGTACGAATATTCAGATTATTATCTTTGAGCTTCTGGACCATTAACGCCGCCGGTTTATAAGTTGCGACCATGATCAAGGCTTCGATACGATCCTGATTCTGTTCAATCTGTTTGACAGCATCTGCAATTTGCGTGGTATTACGCTCATAGCCAACTCTGAATATATTTTCCGGTTGGATTTTGTATTTTTCCAGAGCTTTCGCCACACCTGCAAAGCCATCATCGCCGAAGGAATCATTTTGAGCGAACACCGCAATTTTTTCCGGGGCAATGTTTTTCTTTTCCACAAAATAGTTCACCATTGCCGCTGTTTCATCTGCATAGCTGGCGCGAAGATTGAATACATAGCGGTCGGGAGGATCACGTCGCAAGCTTTGAGCCCCGGTGAAAGGAGCAAAAAACAGATACTGGTTTTCATTCGCATAAGGAACTGTAGCCTGTGCTGTCGGAGTTCCTACATTCCCGATCACCGCAAACACCTTATCCTTTTCAAACAGCGTGTGCATATTCTCCAGCGCCTGGTCTGGTTCATATCCGTCATCTTTCACAACCAGTTCAATCTGGCGACCACTGATACCACCCGCTTCGTTGATCGATTTAAAACAGGCCTGCATCCCCATGACCATATTGGTTCCCAGTTCCTTATTGGCACCGGTCATGGCAGTTGAAGTCGCCAGAATGATTTTATCATTGGTGATTCCCTGGGCGGCGGGTCCCGCCTGCTGGATCGGTGTCGACGATTCAGTCACTTTTTGAGGATGGCTGTAATTCCAGTAATAGTAAGGAACCAGCGTCAACAACAGAAAAGTCACCAGAAAAATAACGGTATTAAACACCGTACTGCGCCACGGAGCAGTTGTCGAAGCAGGAGCTGTAACAGGAGATCCTTCCAGCTCTTCCTGGCTCAGAATCTTTGTATCATCATATTTTTCTACACTGGCTGTGATTGCCTTCAGGTCCTGCAGCATTTCTTTGGCAGACTGATAACGGTCTTCCGGTTTTTTGGCCATCGACTTACTGACGATGGCAGCACATTTATCAGGGATGCTGGAATTCACCTCACGGGGGTCAAGAATGTCCGCATGGCAATGGGCATACATAATCTGCACAATGCTGCCAGCATCTTCATAGGGATGATCTCCAGTCAGCAGGGTGTAATAGGTTGCTCCCAGAGAATAAATATCGCTCCGCATGTCGACCGGTTTCGACTCGCACTGTTCGGGACTCATGAAGTAAGGAGTCCCGATCAGCTGACCATCCTGTGTAAGCTGCATCGATTGCTGGATGATTCGTTTCGCCAGACCGAAATCAGCAACTTTGATCGTGCCATGGGCCGACTGCAGCAGATTTCCCGGCTTAATATCACGGTGGACCAGACCGGAGGCATGAGCCACCATTAAACCCTCACAGGCATCTGCGATAATGCGCGATGCTTCCAGAGGAGAATAAGGACCGATCGACTCCAGATGGTCATCCGTACTGCCGCCTGTCATCAGCTCCATTACGATGTAATGGACGTCCCCTTCCTGGTTGATTTCGTGAATCGAAACCACATGGGGATGGGTTAAGCGACCGGCGGCTTTAGCTTCTGCAAGAAAACGATCCAGCATCATCTTGTCTGAAGCCAGTTCGGCAGGCAGGAGTTTAATGGCAACGTCGCGCTCGATCATTGAATCGTGCGCTTTGTAAACAACCCCCATCCCCCCCTGTCCCAGGAGACCGGAAATCGTATATTTGCCCAGTTTTTTTCCAATCCACGCGGCAGCCTTCTCAGCAGAAGGCCCTTCCAGGTGGGGCGCTGACCTTCCAGTGATGCTGTCACCGCCGATCATGGTTTTGTCAATTTCGTTGATGTTGATTGGCGGAATTTCATCGACCGTTTCTTCCTGCGCAGGATCGACGGGGGGAAATTCATCGACAGTTTCTTCACCATCTACGGGATCTTGATAACCTTTGTCCGACACGGGTCAGTTCCCAGATTTCGATCGTCTCAATCGAGTAATATTTCAGCCCCGGAATACAGGGATCCAGTCAGGCATCTCTCAAACGACTGAAATATTCATTCCAATCAACGGCCGGTGTTCTACTGAACACACAATAAAGACCAAGTGAGTGAGGGTTTTATTGATATACAAAATCATCGTTCATAAAAATATTTACGCAATCGTTTTTTTTCAATCTCGATAGAATATTCATGAAAATTCGCTGAGAACAGGGAATGTACAAGTACTTCTCTGTTATCTACCTCCAATAACGACAGAACGTTGGAGTTGACACCTGTTTTTCACCAATTATTTCCAGAACCATCAGAGGTAATTCGTCACTGGAAACACGAATTTCGAAGTCTGCAGAATCAATACAACCATCACAGAAGACTGTATGTGATAGATCTGATCTGATCTGATTCACGGTAAATTGATGGCATTCTGCCGAGGCTGCCACTGTCAGTACTTATTGACTGGCAACCCGAAGGCGGACCGTCTTGAGATCCAGAAGTGCTTTGTTGATTTTGCCATCGCTGCGGACCGTCAGTCGCGTCTGGCCACTGGGAACAGAAATCGTACCTATTTTGCGACTCTGATAAACGTCCCAGCTTCCCGTTGAAGCAATTGACCAGATCAGTCGCTGACCGGCGACTTCCAGCTGCATCAGATTACCGGCAATCCCCTGTGGACAGGCATATTCCAGGTAGACATCATATTTGCCGGATTTTGGAACGTCCATTGTCCAGACGGCCCGGTCATTTTCACTCTGCCAGTACCCCAGATTCTTATATTTATTTTCAAACTTCAGTGTTTGACCATAAATCTCTGCGAGTTGGGGAGTCAAAAAGTAATCTCCCCGGAGTGCTTCCGCCTCCACGACAGCCGGTTCGTTGCCGCTAAATGTTTTGCGTGGTAATTCCGTTGCGTTCAGATAAGTAATTACATCCGCCAGATCCTGGGGAGTCATATCTTTTTCTAATCCTTCCGGCATCAGTGATTTTCCGGTACTGAGCAGTTCTTCCAGATCGTTGCGCAACAGAGTTTTCGTTTTGCCATCATTTTGAACTAATGTAATACTCTCCCCACTCTCCGCAGTAAGCAGTCCATTGAACGTCAGCCCGTTGACGGTGACTGCCAGATAGCTCACATATTTATTCTCAATCGCCCGGTTGGGATCCAGAATCGCTGTCACTAATGCTTGATGAGACTTATCAGTCAACGCTGACAAATCCGGGCCGATGGGCTTTCCTTCCTGATTCAGTTGATGGCAGACAGAACAGCGTTTGATAAATATCTGATGTCCCGCCTCGGCATTTCCTTTGAGCTCCAGGACCTTGGAGTACTCTTCAACAACTTTCATTCGATCGGAATTCTGGGATGAAGCCAGCAGTCGTTCTGCCTGCTGGCGAATCTTCTTGTCTTTACTGCTCAACAGGTGCTGGCGACTGGAAGCATCGATCTCGGCGGGAAGGATGGTTTTCTGTTCCAGAGCCGTTAAGACGGACTGACTCCAGGCACTGCGACTCAGCAGAGCGTTCAATACCTCAGCACGTAAGCCGGGCCCAAAACTTTTCCAGCGTTCAAGTAATAGTACCGGTGTTTTTTGATTTCCGAATTGTGTCAACGCCGCAACAGCAGCGCTCTGAAGTTCACGCGAATTCCGAGGAGAAAGCAGGCCCGCCAGCAGTTCGAAATCCTCGTCGCGGTGTGCGAAACCGCGACCGAGTAACACAAGAACATCACGACGCTGATCCTCTGAAACTGTTTCATCAGCAGCAATGGTTCGCGCCTCAGCAAACAGAGGTTTCAGTTGATCGAGTACTTCCCGTAATTGTTGATTGGATTTCTGATAAAACTGTGTAAGAGACTGATTCCGACGCCCCAGCGATTGCAGCAGGGTGGAGACAGCCTGAAACTGCCACGGCTCAAAAGTTTTCCCCGCTGTTTGTTTCCCGACCACATGATAAATCTGCTGCAACGTCGCCTGATCATGCTCAGCGACTGCCATCGCCACCAGAGCATTAAAACTCTCAGCGGGAGGCGCTTTGCCCTCCAGATCCTTGAAAAGTGCCGTTGTGAAAGTTTTTAAGTGGGAACCAGTTGAACTCAGGATCGCAGTACGCAGGTAAGCATCCCGGTCGTGATGTAAAACCAGTTGCGCCAGAGCAACACCTGCTTCCGGTGAGTTCCACTCCCCCAGTGAATAGGCAAGCTGCATTTGTACCTGAGGATCAGAGTCGTTGACCATCCCCAATAACTTCGCCCCGATTTCCGGTGAATCGTCTACAAATGCTTCACTAATCCGAATCGCATGGCGGCGTACACCTGGATGCGGATCTGCCAAAGCTGAGAGTACTTCTTTCGTGGTGACTTTTCCCAATCCTTCCAGCACACACAATGCGTGCATCCGGGCCGTCGCAGCTTTGCCGTCTGGTACCATCCTCTTCAAATCCGGTACCGTCGAATGCCGTTTCTGACTCACGATCCATTGATGAGCCATATCACGCTGTGTCCCGTTTGGACTTTCCAGCACCTGTACCAGCTCTGAATCCGTCAGTTGATCAAGCCGGGGGACAGAACGCAACGGCGTATCATCTTTTACAATCCGATAGATTCTCCCCTGTTCCTTCCCGGCGCGCAGATCCAGTTTTTCCTGCATTTCCTGCGGAATCCACTGCGGGTGTTCAATCACATGGCGGTACATGTCTGCCACCCAAAGCGTCCCATCAGGTCCGGTGCGCGCCATCGTGGGGCGAAACCAGTTATCCGTCGAAGCCATAAACTCCGAATCCTGTTCGCTTTCTGCCCGTTGGCTGGTGAAAGTGGTTCCTTTAGCTGAAACGATTTCACGATGTACCAGGTTATGAACGGGCTCACAGATAAACGAGTTACCGACGAATTCAGGTCCCAGCAATTCATCCCGATAAAAACAGAGACCACAGGCCGACGTAATGCGATTCACTTTATTGAAATCGTTAAAGCGCACCTGTGTTCGGCTGACGGGAAAAATCGTGGCGGCACCTGGTCGGACCGAAATCTGGACTTTCGCATTCGGCGCAATCAGACTTTTATTACGGCGGAGATAGTGATCCGTCAGTGCATAATGAAACGCAGGATTACTGTTATTGCTGCCAAACCAGTTGCCCCAGTCATCGCGTTCCCGGCCGAACTGTGTCTGCCCGGACTGCGGGTCCATCAATCCGGAATCCGGCCTGATGCGTAAATCACGACGTCCAAACGTCAGCTTCTCCCCCGTTTTAACCGAGAGCAGATCGCCGCCGGAATCACCGTTGGCCAGATAGATCCAGTTGTCCAGCCCCCAGCGCAGACCATTGACGCGATGCTGCTGGTTCCCTTCACCAAAGCCGGTATACAGCGATTCGCGCAGATCGGCTTTGCCGTCTCCGTCTGTATCTTCTGCATAAAATACTTCAGGAGCCGTCGTCACAATCGCGCCCTTACGCCAGACCATGACACCCGTAGGATATCCCAGTCCCTCTAAAAAGAGCGTCGATTTATCATACTGGCCGTCACCGTCTGTATCTTCCAGGTAGCGAACGCGCCCGGCAAATTTTCCGGTTTCATCCACTCCCAGTGGATAGTCAGCCATTTCTGTTACCCAGAGTTTTCCATCCGGTCCCCAGTCGAAAGCGACGGGATCCTGCACCAGGGGCTCAGCAGCAACCAGCTCTACATGGAATCCGGGCTTGACTTGAATGGTTTTCAGCGCTGCGGAAGGCGACTTGGGTTGAGGTCCCTGTAACTCCATCAATTCTTCAAACGACTTGCCGGCGACAAGATGTTTCAGTTTGGCTGTATCTTCATTTTGAACCCAGAGATGTTTCGAGTGAAACCAGGCACCATTATTCGTTCCGTTTCGGGATATGGCGGGAACCTCATCTGCATCTTTTCGCTGCTTATTAAACAGTTGCTTCCAGCCCTCATCAATTGATTTAAACAGATGCAGCGAATAGCAACTCTCATTGGAAAAGAGCGCATCCTCGTAGCCATCTTCGTTAATATCCACAAACCGCAGCCCCGCATCCTGGCCTTTTGCATCGACAAGCAATGTCTCCTGGGGAAGCGACCAGGCAAGTCGCTTCCATTTTGAATTCTTCTCAGACCACGTAAACACAGACTGCTGATTTGGATTAGAAACGATTAACTCGCACTGCCCATCATGATTCAAATCACGCAGGCGGACTCCCTGGTCGATGCCTTGCTTGAGAATGAACAGCGACTGGTCTCCCGCAGGCAAGCCTGCCAAAAGTACATCATCCTCAATCCAGTTTTTACCGTCAAAACGCCAGGCATTAGATTCATCAGCGGTCAGCGTGAACAACACCACCTGATGATTCAAAATCCCAAAGCGGCTGCGAATGGATTGAGTGCCGTCGGCAGCAGGCTTAGTAACCAGTTGAGTCGGGAATTCACTTTCGACCCAGCTATTTTGAGCCGGATTCCAGATTCGAGTTTTCTGCACACTCTGATTGCCGATGACGACATCCATGTAACCGTCACTGTTCAAATCCAGCAGTCGCACTCCATTGTCAGCCCCCTGCTGATTACGCAGAGGTTGACCGGCCAGCAGATGCCGGTTCATACGGTCGAGAACTTCACGAAACGAAAGAAACTGTACTGCATTTCCATGTTTCACTGTCGCATGATCAATCAACTTGATGACCTGCTCATTACTGATCCAGCCATGTGGATGAAAGACCAGATTGAACGTCCCCTGTTTGACAACAGTCGCATCCAGCACGGCGGTCCAGTCTCGAACTGTCAGCGGATTCATCGGTTTCTGACGATGCTGGGCTGACCAGTCACTGGGCGTCACACAGGAAAATTCCCAGCACAGCCGTGAAATCGGGTACGGATAAGGATAATTAAAGATGGTATTTACAAACCCCCGATCGACGGGAACATACTTTTCAATGCGCCCCTGACCATCCGGATCGACAACATACTCTTTTGGCAATTCCGGATCCTTGTCCGTGAATACATGGAATACCGAAGTATCAATCTGTAGAAAATTTCCCTGGGGAGACCGGCTGTTGAAGATTTCAGTAAAGAAGCGGGGACTCACTGTATTCAGCGAATCACAACAGGGCATGCGATAGGCAACTGGCTGACTGTGAGGGATTTCGTTTAACAGATCGACACAACGATCCACCGTCCCTTTGGCTTTATCGAAATCCCGATCCTTCAAAAGTGGACAGGGATGATCATAAGTGTGTACCTCAATACTGACTCCCTCTTGAATCCATTTCTGCAGATGAGGGTCTTCCGGCTTTACGCGGCAGGCCATGATACTGACGCCCGCGTTCCCGTTGATTTCTTTGAGTCGCTCCAGAATGGGTCGCAGGTAAGTTTCGTACTTCTGAACATCACGCATGTCATCAATGGCAAGCACACAGACCGCTTTGACGGAAGCATCTCCATACCACTGCGGCGTCGTCAGCTTGGGAAAATGTTGCGACACATAATAGGGATCATCCTGATCCAGGTAAACCAGGCGATTACCGGTTTCGACGGTTTTCTCCGCTGCCTTCAGCGAGCAGGACAGAAAAAACACAATACTCAATATCAGAACGGAAAGTTTCTGGATTCGATCCCGGTTTGAACACGCGGATTGAAAAACAGCTGTGACTGACAAAAGCATCTGTCATTCTCCGGTAGGTATTAAATTGCCATACTGACTTAAGAGCCTGGTATTCGTTGAGCTTTCAGGAAACACTCTCCCTTTGAGTCTGGCTGTCTCATTGTGACCTGTCAACCAACCAAACCACTTATTGTATACAATTCAGGCAATAACGCAGTTTTCGACAAATTCTGCTTCTGTGACAAAAAACCCAATTCAGTGAACAATAACAATATATTTTTACAACTTCCCGAGACCATAACCAGATACAATTCCCCTGAATAAGAATTGCAATATTGTTCACAATTATGCAGAATGGAGCAATCAAAGCGATAACACAGCATCACCCCGTTGGAAATAAACCAGGTAACATCATGTCCCAGATCGAATCAGCCGCCAATCAGAGTCAGGACATTGTCGAGCAATTACGGATGGAGATCATCACCGGACGATTTGAAGAAGGCATGCCGTTAAGAGAAGTCAGTCTGGCGGAACGGTTTCAGGTCAGTCGAGCCCCGATTCGTGAAGCGCTCAAGCAACTGGCTCATGAAGGCATGGTGGAATCCAAACCAAACTGCGGTATGCGCGTGGCCCCGGCTTCCTCGGAATCCATGCAGGAGCTGGTGATCCCGCTCCGGCAGACGGTGGAATCCTTTGCTTTGAAGTCCATCTTCTCAGATTTGTCAGAAGAGGATTTTCACGAATGGGAGGAGCTGCTTAATGAGATGAGAGCCGCCTGCGAAGCCAGAGACTATGCTCAGCTCACGGAACTGGATATCAAATTCCATCAGTCGATCGTTGCCAAATCACCGGAGCAGGGTCTGATGTCGATCTGGGTGACTCTTGTCTCTCGACTGCGTCGCCACTTCCTGGCAGGATTTCAGAAACCCAATGACCCGATGAAGGTTTACTACGAGCATGTCGCGATTGTAGCCATGTTTCGAACCGGCAAGCTGGAACCATCGTTGCAGGCCCTGATTTCCAATATCGATTAAAAAAAGCTCCCGCAGCCACAAAACAATATGTGACGACGGGAGCCCCTGGTTTATAGAATATTGGATTACAGAGAAGACATCTCTGTATAAGCATGGTCCAGAGCGTTTCTCAATCGCCATGCCTGTTGTGAAACACAGTTCATCTGCTGCGACTCACTCAAGGCATGTTTCATGTTCATGCGAATGGTAGCAGGCATGCTGTCTGTACTCTTGAGGACATCCTGCATTGTTTTCAGATAAAGCTGAGTCGTAGCGTGATAATCCCCGCAGTTATAGAGATTAGCGCCCCGTGCCACCGCATGCTTGATCTTCTCGCGAGCTTCCGTCGCGCTGTACTTCTTACCTTCTGGAGGCATGATCACAGTATCGATGACATGAATCACCCCGTTGGAGGCATCCAGGTCTGTCATCAGCAGTTTGGCGTTATTAACTTTTGCAACTCCATCCACAACTTTGATCATCACAGGTTTACCCTGCAGCGTTTTCGCTTTACCTGCTTTCAAAGCGTCTTCAGAGTAAACCCGACCTGCGACGACATGATATTTCAAAATCGCGGCCAGTTTGTCTTTGTTCTCTGGCTTCAGAAGTGAGGCAATCGTCCCTTCCGGTAGTTTCGCGAACGCATCGTCAGTCGGAGCAAACACGGTAAAAGGCCCCTGCTCGGATAACACGCCCGCCAGACCAGCCGCCTTGGCTGCAGCAATTAAGGTTTTAAACTTCTCAGCTTCCACTGCCGTTGTGACAATGTTTTTATCGCTCGGAAGAATAACGGAATCTATCACGTGAATGATCCCATTGGAGCACATGATATCTGTCGCTTCGACTGTTGCTCCATCAATCTTTACACTTCCCTCTCCAGCCGCGATATCAACCCGCTGGCCATTCAGAGTTTTCGCTCCTTTCAGTTTGACAACCTGACTGGCGGGTACTTCACCTGAGATCACGTGGTATTTCAGGATGGCGATAAGCTGATCTTTATTCTCCGGCTTCAATAAGGTTTCGACGGTACCGGCAGGTAATTTCTTAAAGGCGGCATCCGTGGGAGCCAGAACCGTAAAAGGCCCTTCACCCTGTAATGCGCCAACCAGATCAGCAGCTCCCAGAGCGGCGGCAAGCGTTTTAAAAGATCCTGCTTCCACAGCAGTTTCAACAATGTCTTTCTTTTCAGCGGCCTGAATCAGCGTGGCTGATAATGTGACAGCAAAAGCGGTGGCCACAGCCGCTGACTGCTTAAGCAAGTGGTTCATCAAACAAACTCCTTGGGTGATGAGAAATAATTGACTCGGTTTCTGAACTACTGGAGCGCATCACATTTAACCATAACGTCTTTTGAACTATTACACCTGGTCCAACTGGACCTGGAGACGCTTCAGTTAAACTGGACACGGTCTTATGTGAAACATGAGTGGCCACTACAGTTTCCAAGCTAACAATACCTTAGAATGGGAAGGCTGTTTGACAAGCTGCGGTTTGCAAAGATTTCAGAAATGCGCGAAGAAGGATCTGAATCGAGAATCAATCAGGGAGCAGAGCAATCCTCAGAGGGGGTATTAAATACAGGTGTTTCCAACCCGTTCTGCTGTAATTCGGGATCAAATTCAGATTGGTGACAGCGTTTCCAATAGGATGCCAGGAGTGAACTGGTGACTGCACTCCACGGACCAAAGACTGCAGAACCCAAAGCAATAACCGGGTTTTTCAAAACATTGACCGCCAGGCCAGTCGCCATTCCCCCATTCTGAATCCCCACCTCGAATGCCACGGTACGACAGTCCCTGTGACTCAACTTCAGGCACCAGGCCGCCCCGTAGCCTAGTGTATAACCGGCTGCATTCTGACAGAGAGCTGCCGCAAATAATGCCAGCCCGACTGCAGCCAGTTCCTGCCTGGCAAGCGCGATCGTAATCGCGATGATCAGGCAGATCGAAAACATGGCAATACCCGGAAGTATTTTCCCTAACCTGTTCACAAACCGGGGAGCAAACTGATTCACAAACAAACCCAGCAGAACAGGAAGCAGAACCATAAAGAGAATCGAACGCATCATCGGCAACACGGGAATCGGCACGTACTGCCCTGCCCAGAACTCCATTAATAGTGGTGTCAGAAACGGAGAAAGCAATGTGGAACAAGCCGTCATCGTGACAGATAGGGGGACATTGGCGCGGGCGATGTAGGCGATCACATTGGAAGTCACTCCTCCCGGGCAGGATCCGATCAGAATCAGTCCGGCAGCGATTTCCGTGGGCAGTTGAAATAGAACCACAAAAATCCATGCCAGAAAAGGCATGATTGAAAACTGGCAAATCACACCGATCAGTACCGCGCGAGGTATTTTTAATACTCGACGAAAATCGGCAAACGAAAGCGACACGCCCATCCCGAACATAATCACCTGCACCAGCGGCACAATTGCCTGACGTGGTTCCCAGCCCCCGTGATTCCAGTCATATAACCAGGGAAAATAATAGCCACTGACAGCAAACAGGAGCACCCAGAGAGTGAATGGAATTTGTATCAGGCGAAATAATTGCTGTTTCACGAAGCCAGTCCCTTCTTCCAGCTGAAACTGGTCCAGCCATTATTCTCTGTTACCATCTGCAGCCGTTGAGCCAACCTGTAGAGATGTGACTGGTAGAATCGATAAGCCACAGTCTTCTTTCCCGATCGAGTACACGACATACAGCTTGCCATCATACTCATGAGCATAGGGATAAGACCATTGCTTACTTTTCGCGAAACCTTTGAAGCGCGGGGCCTCCGATTTTCCATGGCGAATTCTCCACATCTGGCTGAGCGTGGATTCGCCTGGCTGACTGACGGAAATCACCAGCGTATCTCTGTTTTTTAAATTGGAGACAAGGTACTGCTGTCCGGTACTAAGGTTCCCCAGATACGCCTTGGCACGCGGCATCGGCAGATTGGCAGGCCGTGCGCTGGACCAGTTGCGGCCATTGTCCTGACTGATGGAAACCCAGGCCGTTCCACCGCCCCCTCGAATAATCGCCCGGACATTCTTCCCGTCAACAGCGACGGTGGTCTCTGCAAAAGAGGGTGAAAGTTCAGGAGGGAAGGGAATCCGAACCGTATCCCAATGCAAAAGATCATCACCATGGCTGATGGCAACGACAGGCAGTCCATCCTGATCCTGTCCGCCGGTAATCAGATTCCCATCGGGCATGCGAACTGGTTCGTCATACGGCCAGCATTTCTGCATGACAATGCCCTTTGATTCCCATTGATCCGTTTTATCATTGAGCACGAACGCCTCGCCCTGCAGACCGGGAAAACGTCTTGCCGGTTGCCCCACTCCAAATCGACTGCAGATCGTCCATAATTTCCCCTGATGCTTCAGCAGAATGCCATGACTGTGCCTCTCAGGTCCTTCAAATCCCGGACCAATCATTTCCAGCCCCGACCAGGTCTTGCCGCCATCTTCAGAACGCCTGCCCTGCAGCGTTTCATGCGGTCCATTCTCATTGGCCGGGCTGTTGGCCCAGTTCGCATATAAGACACCATTATGGGCTATGATGGCGGCACCATGCAGAAATTTATAGCCATCTTTTTCAGCGCGATGAATTGTCTGATGGGTCATTTCCGGTACAAAAGGAATCTGATCCAGATCGGCGGGGACAGGTGGTCCACCCCACAGAGCAAACGGTTCTGGCAG